>Ga0116227_10003006_pt1 | contig 37863 bp, 36 predicted proteins | sample S1TSphgellanicum_FD_89693 | JGI IMG/M metagenome (GOLD analysis project Ga0116227, IMG submission 89693) | Host-associated microbial communities from peat moss isolated from Minnesota, USA - S1T2_Fb - Sphagnum magellanicum MG | ecosystem: Host-associated > Plants > Peat moss > Unclassified...
AAATGCCTCATTGTCGATTGTTTTTTCTACCTCTCCGAGATAGTCTTCCCGGAAACCGTTTACTCTTTCAATTTACTAAAAAAAATTCAATCCAGAAAGCTTTTCCTTAAGTAAACGACATTGGTCTGCAGATATCAAATAGTTAAAATCAGCGTATAAATAATTTACAGCAGCAATGCTTATCAAAAAGAATGTTGCACTTGTGCATGCTATGCAAAGGATGAAGACAAGACGCATCACAAGAGTTTATTGGTAATCTCAGCGAAAGGAGTTTAAATCGGATTTTCGATCAGTGATCTTACTGTAGATACGGCATGTTAAATTTTTTACTTGAAGTTGAAAATCCTAAAGTTGATACCGATTTCATCAGAATTCAGCATCAGGATCACATTTAACTATTTGTTGAGTTATTTTTTAATATTTGAATGCCCTCACTTGCTAACTCTATAATCATTGAAATTTATGAATAAGTTAGTTGTTGTCGGTTTATTTAACGATAAAAGTAAAACGACAATAATTCGTCTAATTCTAATAAAAATAGGTATCCGCTTTTATTCCCAACTTTTTAATCTTGTAAACAAGTGTGCTGTAAGGCATTTTTAATAGTTCTGCGGCCCCTCCCGGACCTGAAAGTTTACCATTGCATATTTCCAGTACTGATTTGATGTGTTCAGTTTCTATTTCCCTGATCGTTTTTACTTTAAAATCAGCAACATGGACTACCGGGCGGGATCTCGATTCGGCGATATCCATATCAGTGATCACATCTTCCTGATTGAGTAGAACACTTCGTTCAATCAGATGCTCCAGTTCCCGGATGTTGCCAGGCCAAGAGTAATCAAGTAGTTTATGCAGCAACTGATCAGATACCACTTTATTTTTTAAATGATTCAATTTGCAGAATTTTGCAATAAAATGGTTAAGCAACAAGGGAATATCTTCCAGGCGTTCACGCAAAGGAGGCAAACTTATAGGAAAAACATTCAGCCGGTAGTATAGGTCAATCCTAAACCGCCCTTCTGAAACTTCTTTTTCAAGGTTTCGATTGGTTGCAGTTATTATTCTCACATTTACTTTAAAACTTTCTTTTCCACCAATTCGCTCGATTTCTTTTTCTTGCAGAATGCGCAAAAACTTTGCCTGAAGGTCAATCGGCATTTCGCCGATTTCGTCTAAAAAAATGGTACCGTTATTCGCAAGTTCAAACTTGCCTATACGGCGCTCATTAGCCCCGGTAAAAGCTCCACGCTCGTGCCCGAATAATTCAGTTTCAATTAAACTTGGGGGTAGCGCTGCGCAGTTTACCTTTATTAAAGGTTTACTGCTCCGCGGCGAATTGCTATGAATGCAATCTACGATTCGTTCTTTGCCTGTACCGCTTTCGCCGAGAATTAAGACAGATGTGTTCGTTGGCGCAACAATTTTGATGAGCTTAAAAACCTTTTGTAAACCTGGAGAATTTCCTATAATTCCATCAAAGCCGGAAATTTGTGCCAACTTTGGCAGGTTGTCAGTGTTTTGCAAAAACTTTTGTTTTTGTTCATGGAGATAATTAGCAATGTCAAGCGTCACAAGAATATCTTTTTCCCGGAAGGGTTTGACTAAAAATCCATAAGGCTCCGTCATTTTAGCTGCTGCCAACGTCTCGGGATTTGAGTTTGCAGAAAGATAAACAAATGCAATGTTTCTGGTCTTCAGTACGCCAGCCAAATCTATTCCTGTTTTGTTACCGTTTAGAAAAATATCCAATAGTACCAAATCTGGAATTTGTTTTTGAAGTAATTTAATTGCTTCGTTATAAGAAGTCACACAATCGATCACATCAAAACCAGCATGCTCCAAAATTATCTGAAGGTTATTTGCCTCAATAAAACTATCCTCTACTATCAAAACCTTCTTTCCCATCGCATTATACTTATTATGTAAATTTTCTTTTTTATTAAATTTTAGCTTTTATCGAAAAAGATATTCCATTCCGATAAACACGAACTATTTTATTTATTATTAAAAATGCTATTCTTTTTGATATTAAGCTTTTTAATTTTCGAATTAAGAGTTGATGCGGGTACGCCAAGCATATCTGCTGCTCCGCCTTTCCCAAATATTTTTCCCCTGCACCTGTCTAGTACTTTAATAATATGCTCCCTTTCATTTTCTTCAATTGTCTTTAGTGATTCACCTTCTGTCAATTCTTTTTTATTATTATCAGGGGATAAATGGACGGTCTTAATCGTGTTTCCCCTTGACAGTAACAAGGATCTTTCTATCAGGTGTTCTAACTCGCGGATATTTCCTGGCCAGTCGTGATTCGTCAATTCTTCTAAGGCCTTAATGGAAATTGTTGTTACGTTCTTGTCTGTACTTTTCGCAAATTTCTTAACAAAATGCATGGCTAGCAGAGGAATATCTCCTTTTCTGTCACGAAGCGGTGGGATATTAATTGGAAAAACGTTTAGCCGATAATACAAATCACTTCTAAAGCGGCCCTCCAGCACGTCATTATACAAATTACGGTTTGTTGCAGCAATTATACGAACGTTAATTTTTATTGGTCTGCTCCCGCCTATCCTTTCTATCTCCCGCTCCTGCAATACGCGTAGAATCTTGACTTGCAATTCCAGTGATAATTCGCCAATTTCATCCAAGAAAAGACATCCGTTATCTGCTCTTTCAAATTTTCCGATCTTCTGTTCATGCGCCCCGGTAAAACTTCCTTTTTCATGCCCAAACAATTCACTTTCGATCAGTGTCACGGGTAGAGCGGCACAATTTACCCTCACCATTAATTTTTCCTTTCGAGGGGAATTATTATGCACCGCCTGGGCAATCAGTTCCTTTCCCGTCCCCGTTTCTCCAAGCAATAATACCGTTGAATTAGTGTGTGCAACCCGTTCAATTAACTTGCATACTTTTTGTATCTCAGGGCTATTGCCTATAATATCGTTTTGTTCGCAAACAGATTCTGGTGACTCAGCATAGTAATTATTTCCATTGTTAACAGGACGGTTATTTTTTTCAATATCCTTCAATAATTTTTTTGATGACTCTTTAAAGACTTCGTTGGAAAGCGCCATGGCAATTATTGCCGATATACCTGTTAGTAATCGGTTATTCATCTGTCCGGGCTCTAGCCAAATGATTCCGATGTTATTGTTTCCTACCCTTAGTCTTGAACCTAAAACAGTTTTAGCCCCTATTGCTCTCCAAAATGAATACTCTGAAAAACTATTGTTTTTTAACTTGTTAATTTCATTTAATTCAATGGCTACAACCTCTTCAGAATTTAAAACGGTATGAGCCAATTTTCCTTTGATTGGAAATTTGTTATCTGCTAACGTTCCCAGTTTAATATGCCGCTCGTCGTAATTTGAGCGAAACTGTAATAAATGGCTATACGTTTCATCATCGTCATTATTAATGGTAATTAGAAAAGCCCTTATGAATAATAAATTTTTTAAAGCATGATCAATTATTTGTTTTATACTAATTAAATCACATGCTGCTGCAATTTGTTTACTGAATCCCAGGAGAAAATTGCTTTCTTTTTCATGGCGAGTAATATTTTCCCGCGCTAAAATATTACTCATTACAGAAAATAATATTTTCCCAATTTTGTCCAAAAAAATAAAGTCTATGGTTTTATAAAGTTGTTCAAAGCCAAGCCCCAAGAAACCTATCGCTTTTTTTCCTTCGCAAATGCTGATTATGACCCCGTTTGCATATTCTTTTGATGTCCATTCTGAAAAAAAATCACGTAACAATTCATCCTTTACTGCCGAAATAGTAATTGGAGTTTTCAGCACAGCAAGCTTTTGCCTGATTATATGCGGTATTAACACGTCTTCAAAAATTACTATGTTTTCCTTACGTTCTGATGATCCGGTTTGTACTGAATAAATGAAGAATTTTTCATAAAACGGATCGATTAAACCGAGAAAGCAATGATCAACATGAAAAAACCTGGTAATTACCGGATGAATTAAATTTGCAATATAATTTCTATCCATGCACCCGGATAGATTATAACTCAATTCAAAAAGAACCTGATTATCCTCGTTGTTTTTCATCATAAAATTCTACCGCCTACATTGATATATATAAAGGAAATATGCTTCATGTTTATTGGATAAATAGTAAGATTTGAAGTCTTGCTGCATAGTCCTTTTATTCAATTTGCGTTCCATTATTAAATCGTTGATTATCAATCTATTATAAATAAGTGATTGATAGTTATTTACGATATTTCAATAATTGTATTAAATTTAACACGATTTTGGGTAACGCTTGAATAATCGAAAAGACAACAGCTTGAAAAAAATCGATACTTTTTTGGAATTGCAGGAAGTATTTCTAATAATGCGTGAATTCGGTTTTGTTTTCGATTCTGGTTGGATTTACTGTTTTAACCCGGAAAATCAACTTATTGATGCTCTGCAAATTGAAAATGGTGAAACTATCATCGTTGGCAAAGCGGCAACGATATATTTGTTACAAACAAAAGGAAAAAAGGCGGTTAAAGATATAAACCCTGCCCTTTTTGCATCGTTAGCCTGGCAGACTGATTTACCGGATTTCCTAATCCCCATATTTATCAAACTTCCTAATTGCGAATATTTTCATCTTGGGATGGAACTAAAAGATAGTCACAAATGTGTGGTATGCTTTTCAAGCAGCAAACGACATTTCGTTGAGAAGAAAGACCAACTCAAATTTAGCAGGCTACTCAAAATTGGAATAGACAACTATGTAGCAAACAGCTTTACAGAAAAAAGTATACCATTTGCTAAAATACCTGAAGATGATATAAATAATAATTTTTGGTTAAATGAACTGATGGATTATGGCAGTAAAATGCAACATATCTATGCGCTAATTAAAAAAGTTGCCTATTCCGACAGTACTGTTCTTATACTAGGCGAGACAGGAACGGGAAAGAATCTTGCTGCACAATCAATACATACTGAATCCTCCAGGAAGCACCGTAAAATGGTTAGAATTAACTGTGCGGCTATTCCGACTACCTTAATTGAAAGTGAATTGTTCGGGCATGAAAAAGGCAGCTTCACGGGTGCCTTAGATCGCCACATAGGAAAGTTCGAACTGGCACACGAGGGCACAATTTTTTTGGATGAAATCGGCGAATTACCTTTTGATGCGCAAGGAAAACTATTGCGTGTATTGCAGGAGCGGGAGATAGAAAGGATAGGCGGGAGCAAACCCATTAGAATTAATGTAAGAATAGTAGCTGCAACTAATCGCGATTTAGCAAAAGAAGTAGTGGATGGCCGTTTTAGAAGTGATTTGTATTATCGGCTTAATGTATTTCCTATTGTGATGCCCTGTTTGAGAGAAAGAAAGGAAGACATTATAAAATTGGCTAATCAATTTATTAATAAACAATTAAATTCGGCTGGGAATAAACCTTGCACGATATCCGCTGCGTGTGAGCAGCAGATGATGCAATATCATTGGCCGGGAAATGTGCGGGAATTAGAAAATTGTATGGAGCGAACTGTCCTGACTCTAAAAGGGACTGTTATTAAAAAAATAGAATTTACAATGCGCCCCGAAGATTACGACCACATTGGTAAAAGAAAAGCATTTAAAACGTTAAATGAAAATGAGCGTGAACATATTTTACAAGCCCTAAGTATGACAAATGGGAAAATTTATGGTATTGGCGGCGCTGCTGAATTACTCGGCATTCATTTTTCTACGTTAAATTCCAGAATAAAAAAACTCGGCATTCAAAAAGTTTACATGCCTAGAAATTAATTATAATTCAATTTCTTCAAATTTCTGCTTAGCGTATATCTGGGTGGAGCTATGTTATGCCAATATTATTTTAATGAGTTAAGTCTTGAGCTGAGGTCAACTTCTATGCATCCATTTGAAGTCAGGCAATTTTCGGGTTAAGTATTGCTGCCGATTTGTGTTCTAATGCTACACCTAATTTATTAGAAATAATTTTCTCTAGTGCTGGCAGGTGCCGGAAAGCACTTTTACATCGGGCATTTTGGGAATAAAAGCAATATTTATATGGCACTTTTTTATTGATTTCTAAAATCCTGTTTGATTTACCAAGACAATGGTTTGATTTCAAAAGTCAATTAGGCTTTAGCAAAAGTAATTTTGTGTTATAATATAGCTATTGAATCAAATGGAAGTCGTCTAAAACTCACAAAGGATTTGCGTGGGCTTTGCGGCCGGGGTTGCTTTAGGCGCATTACTAGCTTCAGAAACAACAAAGGCAGGGACTTTTTGACGAAAGCTAACTGGGAGTTCTATTAAAGAAATATAACCAGTAAAATTAATAATTTCATTGATGAGATCTTAAAAGCTGTTAAGTCAATAATATAAAAGTAGAAAAGTCCTTGTCGCAGAAGACCTTGCACAAGATTAATTGGTGGCAAGCTTCAATAATCATAATTATAATGGACCATCAAGAGATTACCGAACCGTTACTATTTGCTCAGTTGAAATCCTATAAGGATGTCAAGTTGAAATTGGAGAAGTTTAAAGCTATACGTAAAGCAGCTCCAGCAGTCACCACCAGTATGCTATATGTCATAGCAGCCAGTAGTTTTATTCTGGGCTTTTTGTTTGGCTCTGTTACTTTAGCATTTTTCCTTGGCTCCCTTTTTGGCTCAATCCTGATAGGTTTCGGCTGCGTAGCTGTGATTTTTATAATATTGGGTATTGTGCTTTTGATTTTGCATAAAGTTATACAAAAGCCGATAGTCAATTTAATCATTAAAAAAACCTGTAATTAATTTGCTTATGACCGTAAGAAATATATCAGATCTAGACAAGGAAATATTGTCGCTGGAAAATGAAGAGTTGACCCAACGTGACGAACTGATCAAACATATCGTCACCCCTTCCGCATTATTACATACAACGGGAGGTCTTTTTATGCGTTGGGTAAGGTTAGGTAGTAAACAAGGGGAACAAGAAAATCAGTCAATCTTTTCAAAATTGATTTCAATCTTGGTTTTGCCGCTGACACTAATCCGATCTATAATTCCCGCGTCTTGGCATGTTATTAAATCGACGGTCAAATAATGTCTGCACTATCTGACGGTACTATAGGCGAACATGGCCGGTGATGCCGATGCTACAATAGATAAAAAGCGGGATAAATAATCAGCCTTGGATAAACAATATAAAGTTGAGTGTGAAATATAATTAACAGATCAAAGCCTTTTTCAAATTAAACAAATTGTCCAAAAGCACTTAAAAAGTTATGACAGATCAATTTACGCCAGTCCCTTTGTGGCCAGCCTTTTTCCGGGCTCAATGTCCCCGTTGTCGCAGGGGGGACATGTTTTCAAATAGTATGTATGGATTACACGGCCAGCACATGAATAAAACTTGTCCGCATTGCCAATTTACCTTTGAAATCGAGCCGGGCTATTTTTATGTGGCCATGTTAATAAGTTACGCTTTTAACGTAGCTGAAATGGTCACCTTGGCGGTAGCAACCAGTGTGCTTACCAGCAGTGTTAATCCCTGGCTTTACACTGCCATAATCCTGCCAGTAGCTTTCATATTATCTCCTTTTAATTTTAGGTATTCCAGATTGGTGTTGTTATATTTCCTTACGCCAGGATTGAATTATGTTCCCAAATTAAGCAGTGATTCGAGGCCCAAACCTGGCGACTAACTTATTAACGGCCACTTTATAAAATTATACTGGAAATATAATATGCAGATTGAGACATCCTATCCTGAAGTCGCGGCTAATTACTTTCGCCATGGGTTAATCTAACCTGGGTTTAGATTATTATCTAGCGTTTAGGATCCTTTGTGTCCCATTTTTTTAATTTAAAAGGTGGATAGACATTGGTTTTGAAATGGCAGGTCATTATAGCTGCGATCTGTTAAACATGATCCATAGGCAGTTTTATAGAAATATTTTAAATTTAAACAGTATCGTGGTAACTAGGAAGCGATCTGCATTTATCATAATTTTCAAGCTGTCGAAACTATATCATGAATTCATTTGATAATAAATATTATCTATACTTAATAGCTCGTGTTCTAACTTAATTCTCATAAAAAGGTAATTGGTCGGTTAAGACAGATATTACAGGTTTATCGGATTTCATTTCGCAAACGGTCGCACTTAATAGTTCTGCCGCTTGCTTCAGTATATCAGATTTAATTTTTCCTTATAATAATATCTCCTAAAAGTGCGATGACCGTTGAAAGCAATTATTTATTAACGTCCATATATAACGGTTTATGTAGTCCCGGGTGGTTATAATTGCGATGTCTTACCTATATTTGGGGTCTTTGCAATTATGGCTGTCTTTGAATGTAGGAACAACTAATTCTTTGCCCCATATTTTATTGCCAGCCTTCTGCGGGTTTACTATAAAATGATTATTCCTGGTTTGAAAATATAAGGTGATAGCTGCCTTGCATTCGTCAAGACTTGTATAATCGCTATTGTGAATAATAGATTTGGCCAGTCCGCTGAATACAGATTCAATCACATTTAAAAATTGTGCAGAAGCGGGGAGTGGTGCCAATTCCACCAATGGTGTCTTGTGGATAAGCCGGTAACTGTCGCTATTCAATTGCTCAATATAGCTGACCAACTTTTTAGAGGCGTGCCAGGATGCAGCATCCCAGGAAAAGTAAAGTTTTTCCTCATTTTGATATTTGATCAGTAGCAGGTCTATGAGTTTGATCATTTCTTCGGTATCTTTTTTTTGTGAATAGAAGTGCGTGATCTGATTTTGAGATAGTTCCAATGCCGCCGTACAGATAGTCCAGCCTTTGCTTTTTTGAATCTGCGGAAACGTTTTTCTTTCGCTCCTCTTGACCAACGACCGGCCTCCTTTCATTTTCACTGCGAAAGGGCCAAACTCATCTACCGAAAAAAACTTCTCCCTTGATCCAAGATTTTGAAGGACTGCAGTGATCTTGTCCATCTTTTCCCGGAAGTTGGGATCGGGACTTGTCAACACTTCCCTTGCCTTTCGGTAAACATAACCCTCTTTTTTAAGATAGGCCGATATGGTGCAGCCGGATATGTAAATGCCATATACCTTTTGATAAACGGCAGATAAATCTGCCAGAAACCAGGATGTACGATTGATCCCGTGTAATTTGGGGGACTCATGAATTAGCCTTACCAAATTGTCGCGCTTTTCTTTGATTCCGTTTATGATATCCTTATTCGCACGCCGGGGTTGCTTTTCCAGTCCTTTAATGCCATTTGCCTTGTAGTCCCTGATCCAATCCGATACTTTATCAGCGCCGCGATCTACCTTAATAGCGATATCAACCGCCGATTTTGAATGGAAAGACTCCATGATGACTACTGACCGTTCCCATTTACGTCTGTCGAAGGATCTGCGCCATCGTTTCAATATTTTTAAGTCTTCCGCAGGTATTGTAATCACTTGCGAAAAGTTACGAAGGACGACTTTGTTTTCTTTTAACCATTTTGAAAAATGCTGGCAAAACGCGGAGCGATTGTAACCATTTGGATAAATAGCCAAATATCGTAGCCAGACATCCTTTGCGCTGGCGGGTTTATCTAAACCTATTAATAATGGCAAGACGCTTATCAATTCCTGATATTTATCATTCTGTGGATATTCGATTTTGAAAACGGGAATTCCAACATCTTGATAAACTGCTCCGCCTGGACAGTTATCGGCAAATGCCTTGTATTTTTTGATATAACTTTTCACTGTGTTTCTGGAAATGGCTAATTGCCGGGAGGTTTGTCTGATATTGATTGCTCCGTTTAAAAGCATGCGACCAATAGATATTTGTTTTTTCTCAGGGATTCTTGTACGTGCCATACTTAAAAATTTTGTGTACCGACAGTAATTACCTAATAAAACTTCGTTATGTTAATATGGTTTCCAAAGACGTGTTAATGCTAAATTTAAATTATACCTTAAAATTGCATTATTTTAAGGTAATCAATATTATCCGAGATGATTTTAATGCAATTAAACCCATTGACATTAAAATATTTAATTTTTAAGGTCAATAGTATATATTTGTATTATGCCATACCCAATAAACCCTGACCGGAATGTTCCCTGGAATACCTTGCCGGAACTGCCAATTGACAAAAACCTCTATGAGAATGTCGAAATTTACAGTCAATTAGGTAATGCCAAAGCTGCGCTTGGCCGCTTACAGGGCAGAAGTATCGTCATCCCAAACCAGGGGCTGCTCATTAATTCCATTAGTTTACAGGAAGCGAAAGCATCCAGCGCAATAGAAAATATCTTCACAACTGATGATGAATTGTACCAGGCTTACAGTGAAGAACAAATTCAGCAACTCACCGGCCCGTCTAAAGAAGTGCTGTATTATCGTAAGGCCTTATGGGAAGGTTATGCCTATTTGAAGGAAGAGCAGGTTTTTGACGAAAATTACTTCGTGAAAATGTACCGGATCGTCAGCCAGTTTAATGATGGCATCAGAACACCCATCGCCCAGATCGTCATCAAAGAGGGCGGCACCGGGCCAAATGCTGGCAAAGTATCCTATACGCCGCCGAGAGGCAAAGGAATAGTCGAAGCTAAACTTCACAATCTGATCGAATTTTTGAACGATGACAAAACCTATTCGGTAGATCCATTGCTCAAAATGGCCATTGGTCATTTTCAATTTGAGGCGATACACCCTTTCCGCGACGGCAACGGCCGCACCGGCAGGATTTTCAACATCCACTATCTGACCAAAAAAGGCTTGCTGGATTATCCTATCCTTTTTTTAAGCCGTTACATCATGGACCATAAAGAAGATTACTACGCAGGACTTGCCGGGGTAACCCAAAGAGGAAGTTGGAAGAGCTGGTTGTTGTATATGCTTAAAGCTGTCGAGGTGACATCGAACATCACCTATGACAAGATTAACGACATCGTTAGTGCAAAAGATGCCATTTTAAAAGCGATCACAGAAGATACCGACATTGCACGCCCAGAATCGCTGGTCAACGCCATATTTACCCAACCTTATACTCGGGTAAAGCACCTTGTTAGCGGCAATATTTATGCGGAAAATACTGCCAGAAAATATCTTGACCAGTTAACGGATATGGGTGTTTTGGAAAAGAGAGTGATCGGTAAGGGTAACTATTACCTAAATCTGGAACTGTACAGAATACTATCTGAATAATTTGTACTAACCATTATTTTCTTCGCAGCTTACGCTTAAGTTTCAGGGTTTCAGCTTTTTCTTGTATTTCCTGGTGCGTAAGCTTTTGATGAGATAGCAACCAGTTCATTAACAACTTTTTTGAAAACCGGATGCCCCCGCCAGGTAAACCTATATAAGGCAATTCTCCGGCAGATTTTAATTGGTAAAGCGTTTGACGGGAATACCCGGTTATTGTTTCGGCGATCTCGTATCCGCCAATTTCGTCTTCGTCATTTAAGGTTTCATAAACCGGCATGAACCCGGTCATGCATTCTTTTACAATGACCATTAAATCCGCGACGGTTAGGTCGATCAAACGTGTGTTTTTATCAATATTCATAGCTGTAAATTTACCATCGCCAGCCAAAAGCCACTGTCTCTATTACCTTCTTTATTACCATCTCTATTACTTGTCTACCATCAGATGTCTCAGCGGTTTATTTTGATGTTTGTGTGTTAAGTCTAAATGGATAAGGCTGTAATACAAGTAATACTAAGGCATAAGGTTTAGCTTGTTTCGTCAGTATTGAAAATTACGGACGCATTGCGCAGTGTAAAGCGACACAATAGTTACGACTACTTGATTTGTACGAGCGGATTCGAGAGTTGGAATGGCCGTGCATGATTTGTGATATTATAAATAATTAACCAAAGAGGAGCTGATTAAAATCACAAAAAAGAAATTTGATATCCACAGACTTAATCATGTGCGCGATATATTTTGTTCAATTGTTATACAGGTTTGGAATATATCGATATTTACAATTTACGTAATGGATATAGTAATGATGGTGGTGTGTGGATTACCACAACAAGACAAAGACTAACTCAAGTACGAGCTCTCATTACTTCCTAATGCAATAGCTATTCTTAGCAGATACAGGGACAATCCAACATGTGTAAACAAAGGAACCGTGCTGCCTGTATTGACAAATCAAAAGATGAATTCTCATTTAAAGGAAATCGGTGACCTATCTGGGATAAGAAAGAAGCTGACTTTTCACATCGCCAGACATGCTTTCGCTACTACGGTTACACTCACGAATGGCGCACCGATAGAAACAGTTTCAAAAATGTTAGGGCATAAATCGCTTAAACAAACACAGAATTATGCAAAAATTGTTGATTGAAAAAGTGAGGGTATGAAGTTACTTAAAGAAAATCACAGTTAGCCTGATCTGAGTTAACATGAACTATTGAAACATCTTAAATTCAGGCAGATCGTGATGGCTTTGTGGCGGTCTGCATTTATCATAACCTTCAAAGCAACTTACATCATGAATTCATTTGATAATAAATAGTTATCTTTTGTTTAAAACGGAGTGATTTACTTCTGAGTCTAAATGAGGACAATTAAACGCAAAATCAGTTAATACCGGGATAGGATGCACATCCACACGATAACTACCTCATCAAAACATTTTCGGAGCAATTGTTTCATTCTTAGGATTATACGGTGCTTTTTGTATATGACCGCATTGTAAAATACGCTGAGGGAAAAAGTGACAACAGTAAATTTAAACAGGCGGTAGCCTTATTGTATAACCCTTAAATTTTATAGCATGAATTTTATAGTGATTGCAACGCATGGTGGCCCCGAGTACGCTATCATCATAACAGACCAAGACGGCAACAACCTTGTTTTTGACACCGCGAAGATGGCGAAGTCGAAGCAGCCGACTGCCAAGACGGACTTGTTGTAGAATTATAATCAGAAAATGCCCGCTGTCATCAACACAGACGGGCATTTTTGCGCCGCGCCCTAAGTGATCTATAAGGTCTCAAAACTGATTTATTATGATGGAAGTATCTTATCTTACCTGATACTTTTCTTTATATTTGTGTAATTTAGGTTAAATACGTATTTAAACTACCAATTACAACGCTTCCATCTAATGAATATCTCATCTATATCCCATAATATTTTAAAAAAACTTTCGGTACCGTTGAGTCCTGAAGCTATAGACGAGATTATAAGGAAGAAAATTACAGCACTAACATCTGAAAATAGCTCCATATGGTCATCTCCTGAGCATAATCGTAGAGAATATGTGCACAGTTTTTTTCAATACCCAGCGATGATGGTGCCGGTTGTTCAAAAGCATATAATAGATATAATTAAGCAGGCCAGTCCGCGTACGTTAAATGTTGTCGATCCCTTTATGGGATCCGCTACTAGTCTGGTTGCCTGCATGCAAAATGGTTTAAATTGTTATGGCCAAGACATTAACCCTTTAGCAATTTTAATTGCAGAAGCCAGGACTGGACCGTATTATGTTAAGGCGGTTAAAAGCAAAATTAATGCGCTTTTCGAAAATATCATTATCGATGGTTCCGATGAAATAGAAGTAAGCTTCAATGGTATTTATAAATGGTTTAAATCAGATACTGCCATCGAACTTTCCAAAATAGTTCGAGCTATAAGAAAAGAACCGAGGTTAGCTATTAGGAGATTTTATTGGGTTAATTTAGCGGAGACTATTCGATTAACATCTAATGATAGAACATCAACCTATAAACTTCATGCTAGACCGAAAGAAGAAATCTTATTAAGAACACTATCTCCGCTAAAAATCTTTAAAGAACATCTAAAAAAGAGCATAGAAGACTTAGAATTGTATAGAAATTTACTGTCGGAGGTTGGGCAACTTTCTAAGGACGCCTATAAAAGTGATATTAACTTATCTTTACAAGATTCAAGTAAAAGAATTATTACCCCCCAGGGTCAAAATAATTTCTTTGATTTGCTGGTAACTTCACCTCCCTATGGTGACAATAAAACCACTGTAACCTACGGGCAACATTCATTTTTGCCGCTGCAATGGATTGATTTGCATGATATTGATAAAAAAGCAAACAAGGATTTTCTAAAAAGCACTCTCGAAATTGATTCTCGGTCTTTAGGCGGCAGGTTGCGTAAGTTAACAAAACAAGAAATATTTTTTTTATGTTCTCAGTCGCCATCTTTAAAAGCAGTTCATGATAGGCTTCTAACAACTACATCAGAGAGAGTCAATAAGGTTTTGGTATTTGTTCAGGATCTTTATAACGTGCTTGAGCAAATATTTCAGGTAATGAAACCGAACTCTTACCAAGTTTGGACAATAGGAAATCGAACTGTGGGGGGAATTGAAATTCCTAACAACCATATCTTAAAAGAGTTTATTGTTTCAAAGGGAGGTTTATTGGTAACCCAGGTTGAAAGAGAAATTTTGAATAAACGAATGGCCAAAAGAAATAGCAATTCTGCTCTAATGAATTTTGAAGACATTTTAATTTTTAGAAAAATTGGCTGATAAACCTGTTCTACAAATAAGTTCCGCTGTAGTAAAGCAACTTGGCCAAGAGTTAGTACCTGATGCGGTTACTGCTATTATGGAGCTTGTTAAAAACGCCTATGACGCAGATGCTGATTGGGTTAAGATCACAATTAATACTAAGGATATCTTAGAAGGGGATTTTATATTTAAGGACAACCCAGGCTACATCATAATTGAAGATAACGGAACTGGAATGACTTATGATGATATAGAAAATAGATGGTTATTTATATCTGTATCTCATAAACGGCAAATGAAAGAAAAGGGAGAGACTACCCCTTTAAAACAAAGAACACCTTTAGGTGATAAAGGGTTGGGTAGATTAAGCGCTCAAAGGTTGGGTAATGAGCTTGAAATGAAAACTGGTAAAGATGGGGAATCTATATTCCATCTCATAGGTTTAAATTGGAGTGATTTTGTTGAAGATACATCATTAACAGATATTGATACTCATTACGAAACCAGAACCAAAGGGCAAACTACCAAAGGCACACGATTAACCATTACCTCTCTTTTGGATGCTCAGATTTGGGAGGGAGATGAAGGAGATAAATTTCGTGGACAATTATCAAAATTAATATTCCCATTCAAAGATCAGCGTCCTTTTAATATATATCTACAAATAAATGGTCAATCATTTGATTTGGATGAGTTAAATGATAGGTTAAGAGAGCAAGCTATTTCTCAATATAAGTTATCTTTTGATGGACAAAAGCTAGTAATCACCGGGCGAATAAAACAATCAAAGCTAATTGGTAATAGTAATTCCGATAAGGAATTATATCAAAAATTGATATCAACGGACAAAGGGCGAAATTTTTACTCCTTTTTAACTGATAATAAAGACAATAAAGATTATTTGTCTACTTCAACAAGTAGCGAAGAAAACAAAGATTTCTCGAAAATTAAATACGACGGTGATAATGGAATTTTGTTCACGTTTGAGCGCAACTATGATTTTATAAAAGATCTAGCAAAATATTCAGCACTTGACATCACAACTAATACTTTAAAACCAGCCAATCCCGGTAGCTTTTATGGGGAATTGGATGAATTTAATTTAAACTATCAAGATTCAGCACAATCAGCATTTAATTCCTTAACAGAATATAAGCAACTAATTAAAAACCAGGTAGGCGTAAGAATATTCAGAGATGGCTTTGGTATATCGCCGTACGGAATGGAGGACAATGATTGGTTAAAATTAAAAAAAGGTCAAACTTCAGGAGGGTCCTTCTATACCCTGCGCCCTGAAAACGTTGTCGGCTTTGTATCTATTTCAGCGAAGGACAACAAAAATTTGATTGAAAAAACAGATAGAGGTGGTTTTTTAGATAATGCGTATTCAAAAAATTTCTTTGCTTTAATAGGCAAATCTGTTGATGACATTAATGATATTTTAGAAAAAACGCGAAGAAGTTATATTGAATTTAAGAAAAAAGATGCAGGAAGTGAAGGTTCTATTCAGTCATATAAAGATTCACATGAACGAATTGCAAAAACCGGCAAGGAAGCAAAAGCATTAAAGGAAGAAACCGTCCGTGTTTTTGAAGAATTAAAAAGCACTTCAAAAGAAGTTAAAACCACTATCAAAAACATCCGCTCTGCTCCGCTTTTTAATAAGGAAGAAGACCATAAATCGTTAACAGTATTGGAAGAAGTGGACGGCTTATTAGACAAGGCTAACTCGCTTCTAAATAAAATCAATTCAATTTTGGATTCGGCCCAACGATTAGAACAAGACGCTAATTATCTAGGGCCACAAATGGAACAATTGGAGAATCAAATTCACCAATTTTCAGAATTGGCTGGTTTAGGTATAACTGCCGAAGCGTTTACTCACGAATTGTATAATATTTTGGATAGAATTGGAGGGCAGACTGACAATATATTGAGAGATTTAAAGAAAAACAAAGAAAGTAACACGTCATTTTACACCTATACGGAATACATAAAAACCTTTATTGTTTCGATAAGAAGGCAATTAAACCACTTAGCCCCTTCATTAAAATTCAATAGAGAAACCAGACGAGAAATTTTACTTTCTGAATTTGCGATTGAATTACAGGAGTTTTATTACAGCCGCTTTGGAAAGAATATTGAATTAAGAATTGATTTAAAATCGGATTTCGCAGTAACGATTAATAAGGGTAAACTTACTCAGGTTATTGATAATATTATATTGAATTCAGAATACTGGTTAAACCAGCGAAAGAAATCAGAAGCCAATTTCAACCCTCAAATAACCATTGAGATTTCAAAGCCATTCATCATTATTTATGACAATGGCTTTGGAATAGCGCCAACATTAAATGACTTAATATTTCAACCTTTTGTTACTACAAAAGAAAATGGCAGAGGGCTTGGCCTATTCATTGTCCAACAATTATTGGATTCCGTTAATTCGGATATCATGCTATTGTTTGAGAAGAATGAATTTGAGCGCAGATATAAATTTCAAATCAATCTGGAGAATTTAATAGATTAACAATGCCTGAAAACCCTATCACAGAAACTAATCTTCAAGAAGAGATCAATACGAAACTAGAAGAAATAATGAAACTGCTTTCGGTCAAGAAAGTCTATTATATTGATGATTCATTTGAGTTGAATACAGGGAAAGAGGAGTTCAACGCTCTGATATTAAGAGCAATTAACAATGAAAAATCGTCGGAATTAAGAAATATCACTTTACAAGGGATAGATTTTACGATTTCAGACGAGGTTCTTATCGAACATATTGACACTGTTTGGGAAAATATATCATTTCCAAAACAGCTAAAATACTTTGAACAAGTCTTACAAATTTTAAATGAAGATAACGCCGTTGTCAATGACTATCGAAAGTCAAATACTATAACAAAGTTTTTCAACTCCAATACATTGATTTTATTAAAACCTTATGAATGGGATGAACAAAGAGATGCTATCTACAATGGATTAAGTGAAGGCGAAAAAATTATTCTTTTTATTGATCAGGATTTACAACACGCAAAAGCCGGAAGATATGCGGAAAACACTATTGCCGGTGAAGATATTATTGCAGAAATCAAACAGCGTGGAAATGCTAATCAGTCTATAATAATATTATTTACTCATACGATAACAAACACTTTCGATGAGCTAGCGAAACGACAAGAAATAATTCAAAAGAGGCAAGAGCTTGGGGTTGAGGATTTTCTTCCATTAGCAAAGTTGAGACTTGAGAAAATGCCCCATTTTGCTGATGGTATAAAAAAAGCCTGCTTAAATTCCAGGTTTGAATTAATCAAAGCAAAAACGAAAGAATTATTTGATGCTGCATATAAAGATACAAGCGACGAACTTTCCGCCTTGGACACTTATCACTTCGATGAAGTAATTCTTAAGTCATCGGCAAAAGAGGGTGTTTGGGAGGCTGAAACTTATCTTAGAATTTTTGACATTCTATTTGATGAACATTTTAAAAAACAAATTTTAACTGACAGCTATATAACCACTGTAAATAAAGAAATTAGTTTAGCAAAAGAGATTTCAGAAATACAATTTATGGTGGCAGATAATGCCCAACCCAATGAAAGTAAATTTGGATTAAGACACAAAGAAATTTATGAAGATGGTGAATTGGTAAATAAGTTAAGGTTTGGTGTTAACAACGGAGATATTTTTAATATATACGAGGGGCATAATAATGGTGATTATATACTTGTAGCTCAAGAATGCGACCTAATGGTTAGAAACGATGGTACGCGAAGCGGAACGCATGGTTACCTGTTTAAAATTGAGATTTTATCAAACGCACAGTTATCATCAGAAATACAAAATAGAGCAAAAAAAGGAGAACAGTTTTTTTCAGATAAATATCAACTTCCATATTTTGTAAAAGATACTAACAAAAGCGGAATAGTCAGACTATCGGATACAATAGTTGTCGATTTAAATATCTTAGATATGGCGGTTTTTAACGATGAGGGTGAAATCACCTATAATGTTGATGAAGCAGCTGGTTTTGACAAAAATCTTTACAATACTTCATGGTGCAATAGACACAATCTATTATTGGAATTACTTACCGAAAAAGCAAACGGTCTTGATTCGTATTATGAGGAAATCGCGAAAATTGATCCTGCATTTCAATCAGTGTTAAAGCGATCTGTAAATTTCAGTTTGGCGTTCAAAGAGTCTTATGGTAAAACCGAAAACTACGTTAATCGAACTTTTAATTTTGGTGTGCGCCGTTCGGGACGCTTAAGAAGTCCGTATTCGAAAATTCTATTAGATAAATATGCACTGTACTTATCCAGAAATGCGGACTTACATGATTTTGCAAAATAGCTAATTGATTACACTGCATGTACAAAGTTTTCATCTCACATAGTAGCAAGGATAAGCCTTTCGTAAGAAAACTCAAGGAAGATTTAAATTTTAATGAAATTGAAACCTGGGTTGACGAAGATGAATTAAGGGTGGGAGATGATTTACATGAAAGTTTACTTGCAGGAATTAATCAATCAACACATTTCTTAATTGTTCTATCTAACCAGATAAAGGGAAGCGACTGGATTGAATTGGAATTAAATGAAGCGCTATCATCTTTCGATAATAACATACTGAAAAAGATTATTCCTATCTTATTGAGACAAACAGATATCCCTAAACCCATAAACAATTTGTTTAGAGCGGATTTTTCTTCGATATCATTTACGCTCAAAGATGAAAAAGTATCTTTCGTAGGGGATGTATATCAAAAGGAATTCAATAAAATTATCGCAGCAATAAAAGGCACCTTGGAGTACAAATTAACGGATACTGAAAAGTCCACAATTGTCGCAGAAAGTGATAAAATATCGTCAGCTAAAAGGCAAAGTAAGATAGTAGGCTACTACGAAATTGTTGGCTTTGCAACTAAAGAGAGCAAACGGAACACTATCATTAATCTAAAATCTAATAATAGCGGCACCCCACTTAATAAAATTGCTACGGAATCAATTCGCCCCGTGATATTACCTAGCCTATTGAAACCCCTATTTGATCACTTAGAATTGGGAGATAAAGTTTTATTCCCAGTTGGGGGCGTGGAAAACTTAGAAGCACATTTTTGTGGTTATTCATTAAATAATTCCAGGATAGTAGTTCCGGCAGAAATACGTACAGCTTTCGGCATTAAAATACGTGAAGTGGTTTTACTAGAGGTTGACGGTAAGACCAACTCAATAACGTTTATTGATTAATAGGACAAGAGATCTAGATTACTTACTATGTATATCCAGAAATTTTAAAGTGTTCTCTAAAATAACTTCCACTCTCGGATCTCCAGTCCCTTTATTATCTCCCTCAAAAACCCTAATTATATCTCTTTTCCAATTTTTATAGGCTTCATCATTTAAGGGGCCGCTAGACAGTTTTAGGGCATACTCAAGCTGTTGATAAATTTCTACCTTTTTATATGGAATTAGATATTCTAATGCTATAGGGTCAATAAAAGATTCCATTTTACCCTTTGCTTTGACATATTCGATGACTGTATTATCAATAGTGCAGCCAGCCCAGCTTTGATTTTCCGCTTTTATATGTGCTTTGATCAACCCTTTACCGTATATCATATTAATGTTAAACATACCTCCATCCTCGTTGGCGTGACTTCCCCTTATTATTTCTATTTCATCGTATACAATAACACCTCTTACAGGAAAATTATAAAGGTTAAGAGCCCAATGGAATTTATAACAAACATCCAATAACTCCTCTAAGCTTTCCTCTGAGTCATCTTTAGTCCAAAATATTACAGTATCTGAAATATTTAGACACTCAATCTTGAATTTTGATAAATCTGCCCTATATCCCCCGTCGCCAGCATCTTCATAATTGCCCCTGCCCAGACAGGTTTCGATGTCGATTAAAATGTTTTCTAACCTTTTGCGGGTATAAGACGAGTCATTATTTTCTATGAACTTTTTATAGCCTAAGAAATCAAAATATCCGATAAAATGCTTCATGTTTAGTTTTATTATTCAAGATTTTTTGGGGAAATTAATTATATTTCGACAAGCGCAATAAAACTGCAATTATCAAAGATGATTGATCAGGATTGCTCCTGGGTGGTATGTAAAAATGGGTAATCATTTTTAGGCGACATCACGTCAAATTTAAAAACAGGTACCGGCTGCGATTTTGTTCCATAACCTGCGTTGTTAAGATCATCTTTGTTTACTGTTAAAGAAAGTTGTTGGTGGTCAATATTTAGTATAAGCAGATCTTTCTCGTTCCTATCCAAATCGTATAACAAGAGATTAAAAAACTTCTTATACTCTTTACTGTAAAAAGTTATCTGGGTTACGCTGCCATCCTTATCTGCATGAACATCTTTTTTAACAGATTTAAAATGAAAATCAAACAATCCGGTTTTATTTTCAGGGTCAGACTCAGGAGTTGTAACTTTAAGTTCGGTAGAATTATCCTTATAGGCTGATAATGCCTTGGTAACGTCGTTACCTTTGTACCTTATTTAATTTACGATGTACAATCCTGCCGAGAAGGCTATCGTTCCTAAAATGATACCTATCAATACTGCTTTATTTTTCATTTGTTAGTAGCTATTGACAGTGGCTTTTATTGTTTAGTCAACTTCAGCGGCATCTTTTTACCGTGAATAAAATAATACCCTGTAATATGTAGTGGAGTACCTTCATACGCCTCCTGCATGTTATCCAGGATAAAATATCCTGAAGTGCTGTTCGGGAAAGGCAAAAATTTCAATTGGTTATGTTCATCGGCGGTTCCCGATTCAGGCTGGAAGATTAAAGCATGCCCTTTTTTATTCAAGGTCATTCGTATGATACTTGCGCCAATATAGCCATCGGCTAATTTGAACCTGATAGAATGGCCATACACTTTCCCTTGATAATAAATTGCTGCGAAGGCTTTTGGAACGCCTTGTGCAAAAATGGCTGAAGGCGCGCAATAGAAAAGAACGAATACCAATAGATTTCGAAAGATTTTCATGTGACTGCATAACAATCCCAATGCATTGACGGTTTCAACCGATATTAAAACCAGTGTGCTTACTGGTTGGAAAATATATCAGAATCTTCATCCAGCGGTAAGCTAAAATAAAAGGTAGACCCTTTATCGACTACGCTTTCTGCCCATACCTTACCGCCATGCCGCTGTATAATCTCTGAACTTAGGTAGAAGCCAATGCAAAAACCGGCAATATGGCGGGTATGATTGCTTTCAACGCGGAAATAAACTTATCTTAAGGGTGGATCATTCATCCAATTGTGTTTCAAGAAAACCCATCGAAGCTTTATGTTTCAATCCCCAACTACTAATATGATCACAGATTGGTAACAGCTCTGATCCGATTTTTGTGAGTGTATATTCAACTCTTGGTGGTACCTCTGCAAATATAGTGCGGGTTATTAAGCCATCGCTTTCTAATTCCCTGAGTTGAAGGGTTAGCATTCGCTCTGTGATATTAGGGATGACTTTTTTTAATACGCCGAAACGATTTTGACCTTTTGAAATGATGAACAATATAGGGAGTTTCCATCTTCCGCTCATCAAATGTACCGCATGCGTTAAATTACACTCAAAGAGAAATTTGCGATTAGCGTTATCAGTCGAGTTATCTTTGATTTTTGTCATTACTTACATTTTTGTGGGTACCATACAATGGGTTGTGTACCCGCAAATTTATTGGTTTCTTTTTACAATTGTATTTTAATTAAATTCTTAAAGATGAAAACAGATAAGATCAGGATCGGAATTATCGGATTGAACCCGGAAAGCCAATGGGCATCAAGGTCGCACATTCCGGCATTGCAAACGCTGAATGATGAATATGAAATTACCGGCGTAGCCAACACTTCACATGAAAGTGCTAAAAAAGCCGCTGAATACTTTAATATTCCAAATGCTTATGAAAATACTACCGCATTAATCCAATCTGATGATAACGATCTCATCGTAATAACGGTAAGGGTTCCATATCATTTTGAACTGGTTAAAGCGGCACTTGAAGCCGGAAAACATGTTTATTGTGAACATCCCCTTGGTAATGGTGTAGAAGAAACCCGTGAGCTTGCCGCAATCGCTGCTTCAAAAAATCTCTTGGCGGTGGTCGGAACGCAAATGGTTGTATCCCCGGATATTATTTATTTGGAAAAGTTGATTAAGGATGGTTATGTAGGCAGCGTATTATCAACTACCTTGATCGGCTCAGGCGGTCCAAGCTTTACCGGGGAAACTATCGCGGCTAATTATTATCTCTCCGAAAAAAAGAACGGTGCTACGATGTTAACTATTCCACTGGCCCACACACTTTCGGGTTTAATAAAAGTACTCGGAGAATTTACAATATTTTCTTCCGTCCTGTTAAATAACTTTTCTACGGTAAAAATCGCAGACACCGGAGAAGAGAAACCGAAGACTACAGAAGATCAAATTATGGTAATTGGTCAGTTAAATTCTGGCGCAGCAATATCAATCCACTATAGGGGAGGCATATCCAAAGGAACAAACTTATTATGGGAAATTAACGGAACACAAGGCGATATCCAGGTCACTGCAGCACTTGGTCATGGGCAATTAATACCCTTGACCATCCGGGGCGCAAAGGGCGAGGAAAAGGAACTGCAACTATTGACACCGCCAGCCGACCAGATCAAAGACCTGCCGAAAAATCCAATGGTTAAAAACGTATTGCTTATGTACAAGCGCATAGCAAATGATATCAGGAACAACACCCGCACGGCCCCTTCTTTTCAGGATGGTTTAAAGTTGATGGAATTAGTAAATCAGATAGAAGAGTCTTCTAAAGCCAACCTTTTAAAAAAGCATTAGAACTCATATAAGGTTATTCTACTGATTGAAAATTGACCTATTCCATTGTGGCTTTAGTCGGATTATAACCGAATTGTTTTTTGAATGCAAAAGAAAAATGGGATAGGTTTTCAAATCCGGCGTCCAGATAGACTTCGGATGGTTTTCGCTTATTCTCAAATATTTGATGATGAGCGAGCTCTAATCTTTTTTTTGTTAACCATTTCCCTGGGGATGAATCGAACATTTGCTGGAAATCCTTTTTAAAAGTAGTCAGGCTCCGACCTGTTAAATAGCCGAATTTTTCGAGTGAAAGATTGAACATATAGTTCTTTTCCATAAATGCCACCAGATCTATTTTTCCAGGCTCATCAAATTGGCCAAGCAGGTGATCAATACGTGGATCTATCGCATGAAGTATCCTTATCGCTTCTTCCATTTTAAATACGGCAAGGTCAGGGGGCAATGCATCAGCCAATTTGAAATAAGGCGTTAACGAATAAAAAAGGCTGTCCAGTAATGGATGGTCAGGCAATTTCATGCCTTGTGGAACATCAATATTAAGGCCTTCGATCGGATGTGCTTTGTAATATTGCCGGAGCACATCCGGCCTGAAAACTATCGATATGGCTATGCATGGCTCACCATCCAAAGGAAGTTTGCTCATTCTTCCCAACCTGTTTCTTGGAAAAATAATAGTGTCCCCTTTAAAGAAACGGTACACGTTGTCGGCCGTTACGATCCTGACTTCACCGGAAATGACACGCACTAAAGCCGGATGGGGCAATGTTACTTCCCGGCTGTAATGTTTTTCCTTCTTACACGAAATAAATATTTCAGCTACGCTTTTGGCAGTTGATGGTTCCATATCCAAATTTAGTGAATGCTTTTCTGATACGCTTTGATGGCTACATTATTCATTAGCTTGTTAGGTGATCCATGTTTTGCGACATCGATCAGGCATTTAGCCAATACTGCCACATCAATACTGAAAGCTTCTGAAAACAGATCTAAAATATTGGTGATGTATTTGGCAAAAGTTTGAATTGCGGGTCTTTTGTAACTGCTGTCTGAAGGTTTGATAAACGCAGGCCTGAATAAAAAAACATTTTCGCTTAACAGCGCTAAACTCTTTTCTGTGCGGCCTTTAATACGGCCCTGTAAAGAAATTCCTTTTTCTTCCTGGCTTGCCGATGCCCCGCTTACAAAACAGAACCGCATTTGCGGATTTGCCGCCAGCATTTGCTTGGCGGCATAATTCGCATAATCATAGGTTATTTCAATATATTCCTCTTTACTTACCGCAGATTGTGGCACACCCAGGCACCAGATATAAGCGTCAGCCTTGATCGCATTGGCGATGTTAGAGTAGTCCATAAAATCCTTTAATATAAATTCCTTTAATTTAGGATGGCTGACATGAGTTGATTTTCGGACAAGGACAACAACCTCATCGACTTTTACATCCGCTAATAGCTGCTTTAATACTTCCTGGCCTAAAAACCCGGTTGCTCCTGTGAGAATGATCTTCATATAAATCCGTATAATTAATATTTTCCGGGCACCATGTCAGTCGTTAACGGCAACGCTGGCGGTTTAACACCATTTACCTCGATACCCCCATGATGAAACATTTGCGAATAAGGCCGGTAAGCGGAAACAAAGGTAGCTGGCGGCGCAGATAATTCATCTAAAGCAATAATTTCTTCCTTGCTGAGTTTGATATCGGCAGCCCTGCAATTTGCATTCAGCTGTTCCAGGTTGCGAACACCTATAATGGTAGAAGTAACGCCCGCCCTGCTCATTACCCAGGCTAAAGCGATATCCGCCTGGCTGCTTTGGTGCGTTTCTGATATCTCTTTTAACTTATCTAAGATCTTCAGTTCTTTTTCTCCGAGGGTAGCTGCTCTTCCATTAGCATCCATTCTGCTGCCCGGTACCTTGCCGTTATTTTCTCTGTTGTATTTCCCCGATAATAGACCACCCTTTAATGGTGACCATGGCACTACACCTAAACCCAATTCCAAACCCATCGGTTTCAGCTCATCTTCGATAGTTCGTTCTAATAATGAATATTCTATTTGCAATCCGACAAATGGAGCCCAGTCTTTAAGGACGGCCATCGTTTGGGCTTGAGCGATCTTCCAGGAAGGGGCATAACAAACACCTATGTACCTTACCTTACCGATGTTTACCAAATTATTTAAAGTTCGCATCGTTTCTTCCATTGGTGTGTTCCAGTCCCATTGATGAATCCACAGCAGGTCAATGTAGTCCGTTTGTAAACGCCGGAGTGAATTGTTTACACTCTCATATATCGCTTTGGCACCACCGCCACCGCCGTTTGGATTACCCGGAAAAATATTGCCACCGAATTTAGTACCAATGACCATACCGGTACGGATAGCCGATTGTCCGCCAATCACATCACCAATGATTTTTTCTGAATGCCCGTTGGTATATACATTGGACGTGTCTATAAAATTACCGCCAAGTTCTATGAACTGAGTAATGATCTTTTCAGATTCCTGGGCATTTGCGCCCCATTTCCAGTCATCGCCAAGGGTCATGCCACCCAGGCAAAGCGGGCTGACACGAAGACCTGATCTTCCAAGAGTTTGATATGTTGTTAATGACATGATTTTAATAGTTTATTATGTGATTAATGATGAACAATTGATTGAATTTTATTTCACGATATCTAAACGGATGAGGCTTTCCGCAGTAGACGTAATCGCTTCGGAGGTTGAGCGGGGCGACCAACCCAATAGGTCAACTGCCTTTTTATTGGTCGTATTCATTACCACACCCAAAAAAGGAAGGATGGCTTTGGCGACAGGGTTTGTCAAAGCCGCAACCCGTACCAGTGTGTTGGGCAATTCTTTAGCATTAACCTTATCTGCCGATGCACCCATATTCCGTTTAAGGATTTTGGCAACCTCAACCATCCAGATACTTTCACCGGCAGTTGCGATAAACCGTTCTCCCTTTGCTGCCGGATCTGTCATTGCTTTTACATGAAGGTCAGCGACGTCGCGTACATCTACATAGGACGAATTAACCTTTGGGCAGCCGGGCATTTTCCCTTCCATCATATTTTGGAGAAAATGAATTGAATGCGAATAATCCGAACCCAAAACAGGGCCTAAAACACCTACAGGATTGATCGCCGAAAGTTCGAGCTGACCGCCTTCTTTTTCTATAAACTCCCAGGCGGCACGTTCCGCTAATGTTTTCGATTTCTGATAAGCAGGTACTTTTCCGGTAGTCACTGTCCAGTCGTTTTCTGTAAAAGGAGCCGTTTGGGGTTTATGCCCGTAAACGATTGCACCGACCGCAGATGTAAGCACTACCCGTTTAACCCCTGCGTCACGCGCGGCCCGTAAAACCCGAAGCACGCCTTCACGGGCAGGGATGATCATTTCATCTTCATTCTTATATTCATTTAAAGGAGTTGGGGACGCTATGTGCAGCACGTAGGTGCATCCGCTTACGGCATCTGTCCAGTTTTCATCTGAAGCCAGATCAGCTGCGATAAACGATAAACGGTCGCCGGCATCCACGCCGCCTGTTTTTAACATGGCACGGACTTCAGGTTCGCGGGATAAAGACCTTACCGTAGCCCGGACATGGTAACCTGTATTCAATAATTGAATGATACAATGGGTGGCAATGAAGCCTGAACCACCAGTTACCAGCACTAATTTTTCATTATTTGAATTTGTTGTCATCTGATTATTTATTTGATGCAACAAAGATCGGGGGAATGCAATGTCCCAGTTTTGCTCAAAAGGCGCAATTGCTTTGCTTAAAAGGCGCTATAGGATTTATAATTGCTATCCATCATTGGTGTTTCAAGATGATTAAAGCTATCGGTAAAAGGTCCCAGTAGATATTGGGCTGAATATTCCCGAGATATACGTATTTTGTTCACACAGGATAACTGAACATTATCTTATAGATGTGGCCGCGTTAATTTTTCTATATCGGGCCATATCTCTATATTTCTAATAGATATGGCCGATTTGATTTTCTATATCCGGCCAGATCCTCATCAAGATGAAGGGTTGTCGGCACAACTTTATTATCAATCCGCCAGTGACAACAAGCTTATGTTATGATCAATTGCCAAAAAAGGCGGGGGACATACTTTCTTGTTCCCTGCGTGACATTCCATGTTTTACCGCAATGGTACGCCATTGGGCAATTTGTCTGATCATATTATCTAGAATTCTTTCTGCATCAGGCGCTACCAGCCGGAAAAATGTGGCCACCGATAGAGCCAATTCCGGATCTAGCGAATTATCATCATCAGAAATATTGAGTGTGAGACCCTGACCCGATGGATTGGCGTTCATGTCATAAGCTGGTGATAATTCCCATCCACCCTCACGAAGTAGAAAGCCATGGTTTCGAAGGTGATCATCTGTGTTTTTAACTAGGATATTAAAAAGCATCCGCATCCATAGTTCCCGTAAATTTTCGTTAATCTGCTGCCCGTTCTGAATAATAAAACCGGCAATATCGAGATAGCTGACACCATTGTTAAAATCTGCACCGTCCTGCTGGCCAAGCAAGGTCATTGCAGAAGCAAAGTGAATGCGTTGCCCACTGTTTCGGTCGAAACGATTTGTCAGAAAGGTGTGATGTCTGCCAGAATACTTATCGAGCTGTGATTGACTAACCTGGATACCGCAGTTTACCGCTAATTCATGGACGACCATTTCCCATCCCCCAATATCATGATCATCGGTAACGCTTGGGAATTTAGCGATCCAGAGCCCTCCATTAGGGTCAGTTACGCTTGCTTTAGGGCGTGCACCACCAAGCGATGAACCGGGAGCAAGTAACATGTTCAACCATCGTAATTCTTCAGTTGCGTTCATGTCTTCGTTTTCCAGACGTTGGCTAGCGTATTCCAGATCACGGAGGCTTACCCACGGTGGAGCTGCTAGTTCCGTGGCATGGCTTAAAAATTCACCATCTTCTGTATATTTAAATCTTAGTCCGCCCATTCGGGTTCCGTCATATACCCCAAGTAAAAAATCAGATTCCATTAAAGGTTGTATACGGCGATCTTCTTGCCGGGCGAGGATGGCCTCGCGTCTTTTCATAAGCACGCGGCCCCAGCGGTCGGGCGAAGAGTCCAGAAACATACCAAAATTCGGTTTTTCATCGTTGAGGAATTGAGGCCCTGAATACAACTGCAAATCCGGATCAAGTATTTGTGCTTGCGGGGCCTGAAGCCATTTCGGCATATATTCGAAAGAAAATATTTCCTTTCCGCGGGCTGTTTCGACATTTAGTGTTCCAACCTGAATAGTCTCCGGCAATCCTTGCCAGTCCGCATAAACCAAAATTCTTTTTGCCATAAGACTATTTTTTAGGGGCTCGTTCTTTAGTTAGTAAACCGGCATCTTGTAGCTTTCTGCCTAATTCATCATCTGACCCTAGTTTCAGGAAATCTTTTTCCAGCCCCATAGCAAATAATACCTGGAAATAAGCTCCCATGGCTACAGTGGGCGTACCCTTTTCGATTTGCCATAACGTAGCCCTGCTAATGCCGGCCCGTTCTGAAATCTGGGTAGTGCTCAGCTTTCTGCGTAAACGGGCAAGCTTAATGTTCTCACCCAGGTCATTAAGCACCTTTTGGGCTTTAGGCAAAAGAACCAGTTGCTGCTTCATAATGTTTTATATAATAAACAAAATTAATTAAATTGTTTATTATATAAAACGTTATACTCATTTTATTTAGTTGTAATAATCTTACTTGCAGACGTAACCTTGAGAAAGTAACGCTTCCGAAATGCATAGTTTAATTATTCGTTACGTTAGTGAACCAATATATAGTTCCCTTATACTTTTTGATCTTCTGGTTCCAGATTCGCTCCTCATATTATAATTTACATGTCCAATTTATGGCAAAAAATGGACACGTTTGCTTTTTGTGTTCATTTTTTGCCATGAATTAATGATATGTTCATATTATAATTAAAAATGAACATTAGCTTAACCAAAATGGATTTAATTTATAACTCCTAAAGTTACAATGCTGAATAGTCTAAATTGTAATTTTGCAAGCAGATAAACGGATAAATTAGTTTATCTGCTTATTTCTTACAATAGATATGGATATTAACCAAGCTATCAGAGAACATTCATTGCAGCCACTGACGCATCAGTTGATGATGTCCTTCTTAAAAAATTACAGGCGTCCAAATGATAAAATCAAGGCACTCCGCGCAGAAGGAATTCTCGAATCCATAAAAAAGGGATTGTATATTGCCGGCCCCAATATCAGGGCCTCAAAGCCAGAAAGCGAACTACTAGCTAACCATATATATGGCCCAAGTTACGTATCTCTGGAAACTGCCTTATCCTACTATGGCCTCATTCCTGAACGGGTGTATGAAACCGCTTCGATGACAACAAAATCGTCCAAAGAATTTAATACTCCTGCCGGAATATTTACCTATACACACCTGCCTTTACCCTATTATGCTTTCGGATTAAGTATGGTTCGGTTGGCAGAGGATCAACAATACCATATTTGCATCCCCTGAAAAGGCATTATGTGATAAAATTGTAAGTACACCTGGAATCTTGCTAAGAAGCACTTTGCGGGTTACAGCATATTTGTTAGAAGATTTAAGAATTGAAGAATCATCTTTGAAAAATTTTGATATCAAAAAAATGGAGAGCTGGGTAGCAGATGCCCCGAAAAGTGATAGCTTAAACATGCTTATTAAAATGATTAAGAATTTATGATCAAGGAGCGGATAGAAGAGAATAAGCCAGCCAATCAGCATGGTTGCCAAGAAACTTTGAGGGAAGTCATGCAGGACATTGGACTAAGGGGACTATCACGCGTCGTTTTTTTGAAAAGGAAGCTGAACGGCCGCCATGGTATTCAATTAATGAATAAATGAAAGGGAATAAAAGGTACCATTAAAGGCTATTAAAGTGATTAATTTGATTAAACAGGGATTTGTTCAAAAATGCCCATTGCGTCATTCATAAAGTCGTCGATAAAAGATGCTGTTATATCGCTGTAAGCTAATGCATTAAAGGCAAAGTTCATAGTTTTTTAGGGACAGTTTCTTTCGCCTGTTTATTTCATTTAAAACATATTATATAATTGGCTTACAGTATTTTAACTTAAATATAAATATATGCACCAATATTTTGCTAACAAGGCTTTTTTCTTGCAAGTTTTTTTAGTTTTTTAAAAAAATTGTATATTTACGTAACGATTTAGAGTCATTCTACCAGTTATTGCGTGATTCGTAAAGTACTTGATAATTGCATTTTTAACATATTGAAAATGAGATAGTTATGAACAAAGTTCATGACCCGTCCATTCCGCTGAAATAGTTTCATAACTATTTAAAACGTCTAAACTAAATGGTTTAGACGTTTTTTTTATCTCAAAATTACGCAAAACTATTCAAGCTTAATCCCCCGGCGCGGTGACCTATTGGGCCGCCCAATTTCAATAACTAAATTCGTCACCGAATACTGTTAACTAAATGGTTTTCAAATAGTTATTTTCTTATTTTGGGCTCAAAACGACTCAAAACTAATCAAGATTCTGGCGTATTTGGGACCGCGGATTTCGGGGGATATCAAACAGGCTCAAAGCACCTCAAACAAATGGTTCCGAGGGTTCGAGTCCAGTTTGAAATCGAACCAATTTTTAGGCAATCGGTGCCCAGTTCGGTGACCTATTGCGAGGGTCGAGAAACCAGTCACCGAATAGGTAGTAAACAGTTGATTTTAAAGCATTTAATCTGATTAAATGAGCTCAAAAGCTGCTCAAATGATCTAAAAATTAATGCTATTGTAAAACTTAAATCAATCGTGGTATGAAAAGCACACAAAGATTCTCAGTTCTCATCTGGGCTGACAGAAGAAAAACAGATGCTAAAGGTAATGTCCCGCTTTATGCGAGGGTAACCTATCTGGGTAAACGAGCAGAAATTTCCATGGGCAGAAAAGTCGACCCTGCCAAATGGGATCCTGAATCCGGATTTGTTAAGGGTTCCAGCCAAGGTATAAAAGATCTGAATAAGGAAATCATTACCGTTAAAGATGACTTGCAATCGGCCTTTATGAGTCTTAAATCAACTGAGGAATTTATCACAGCTGAAAAGATCAAGCAGAAATATTCAGGCGAAGAGGAACCACAGCGGATGCTGCTGGAGATATTTGATGAGCACAATAAAAAAATTGAGGAATTGGTCGGAAAGGATTTTGTAAGGGCAACACTGACCAAGTACAATACCGTTCGATCTAAAACTGCCGATTATATTCAATATAGGTTCAAAAGCCAAGACATCTATCTGGAGGCTATTGATTATTCTTTTGTCACCGGCTTTGAAATGTATTTGAAGACCGAGGATGGCATCGAGCACAATACCGCGATGCGGTACATGAAGAACCTGAAAAAGATCATGAATCTTGCCTTCAATCATGGCTGGATCAAAACGAATCCATTTAACCTGTTCAAGTGTACCTATAAAAAGGTTAAGCGTGTGGAACTGGAATGGGAAGAGATCGATGCTATTTCCGCCTATAATTTTTCAGTAAAACGGTTGGCTGAAGTCCGGGACACTTTTCTTTTCTGCTGTTACACGGGCTATGCCTTTGTGGATGTTGAAAAACTGACGCCACAGCATATGTATACCGGCCCAGACGGAGCAGCCTGGATAAGGACTACCAGAACCAAAACGGAGGTCGAGTCCAATGTTCCGCTTATTCCTCAGGCTATGGAAATCATCGAACGTTATAATAGCCACGATTGCCGTAATGTTCTAAACAAATTGTTGCCCTTAAAGAGCAATCAAAAGATGAATGCCTATTTAAAAGAGATCGCGGACCTTGCTGGCATTGATAAGATATTGACTACCCACATTGCCCGCCATACTTTCGCAACGACTGTAACCCTGGAAAATGATGTTCCCATAGAAACCGTCAGCCGGATGCTTGGCCATACCAAACTAACTACCACCCAGATCTACGCTAAGATGAAAGATAAAAAGGTCAACCGGGATATGCATGCGTTGAAAGCCAAGCTGAAGGGGCAAAAAACAAATATAATTGCTGAGTTAGCTGAGGAGGTCACTGTATGAATTTAAATGATTCAATTATAATAGATATTCAATCGATTATCAGCAAGTCGCGGGAGTCCGCAATTCGCGCAGTAGATCACGAAAGAGTTTTGATGTACTGGAATATTGGAAAGCGAATTTTTGAAGAGGAACAACATGGTAAAGATAGAGCCATCTACGGAGAGCGGCTAATACCCTACCTTTCAGATCAGTTAGTTCCACTATTTGGAAGTGCGTTTTCAGCACGTAACCTTAATTATTTCCGACAATTTCACCGGCTTTTCCCAATTGTGAACGCACTGCGTTCACAATTGACCTGGACACATTATCGGCTGATGTTAAGCTTTGACCCTGAAGATAAACGAGCATTCTATATAGAAGAAGCAATCAAAAATAACTGGACGGCCAGGCAGCTGGAGCGTCAGATCGGAAGCCAGCTTTATGAAAGACTATTGCTTAGTACAGATAAAGAAAAGGTTCTATCGGTGGCAAGAAACGAGCGACAACCGGATCAGCCGAGGGACATTATAAAAGATCCTTTGGTTCTTGAATTTTTGGGTTTGAAACCAGAATCTGCTTATTATGAAAAGGATTTAGAAAATGCATTGATTACCCATCTTCAGGAGTTCATGTTGGAGTTGGGTAATGGATTTTCATTTGTTGCCAGGCAAAAACGTATCCACCTGGACGGAGATGATTTTTTTGTGGACCTGGTATTCTATAACCGGCTACTGCAATGTTTTGTTATAATAGAGCTAAAGACCCACAAAATAACACATGCGGATCTCGGACAATTGCAGATGTATGTTAATTATTATGACAGGATAGAAAAATTGCAGCATGAAAGTCCTACGGTTGGAATTCTGCTTTGTCTGGAAAAAAACGATACGGTGATAAAATTCACCTTGCCGGAAAAGAGCAATATTTTTGCAAGCAAATATCAATTATATCTTCCAACAGAAGAACAACTGTCAAATGAAATCAAAAACGAAATCATTAAACAACAGAACAGGCAAGACGATTAATGGAAAGGATTTAAGATAAGTTTGACGTCACTAATTGTGATATCAAAGACAGCATGTGACGACCGATGTGGCCTATCAAATTTGTTCGTTGATCAAGGCATTTGATACTTAGAAATAAGCAGCAAAAAATCAGAATGAATTGTGCAGACAATGGCTGCACAATTCAAATTATATCAATTCCAAAGTGGCGCTATCCTTTTCCCCGTGAAAATACTTTTTCAGAACATTATTAAAAACAGGATCTGTTCCCGGCAGCAGTAAAAACAAAGTCATACAGGAGCGTAATTTTAAATCATCTGGACTGTTCATTACCTGGGTTGGATTATTCTGTTTAATATTAAGCAAAGCTTCCGATATTTCTATCAAACGCCTGCCCAAAACCGGGTGAGCAAGATAGGCAATAGCTTCGTCTCGGTCCCGTATCGCATATCGTTTGGCCATATCACTAAAACCAAGGCCTGCGATCTGCGGAAATATATACCACATCCAATGGCTCTTTTTCTTGCCAGCTTTAATTTCTGCTAAAGCAGTTGCATAATCACGCTGCTGGGCGTCAAGAAAGCGTTGAAGGTCCTTCATCTTATTAAATTTAATGCTTGGTCAGCAGGTAACCAATAACGATTGCAATGATTATTCCGATTATAAACGCTGTCCAATTAGTGCCGCTCTTTTTTTCCAGGCTGGTGATTTGTGATTTATAAGAACTGACTTGCTCATTTAACAGGCTGATCTTATCATATTGTAATTGCACGCTACCAGTAAGCTGACTGTTGAGCACCGTTATCTTTTCCTTATAGACCTGTTATCTCCGCACGATTAACTTACAAAATATCATCAAACTAAAAAGTCCCAAGACTTCCGAGTTGAGACTTTTTGCTTTCTACCTTTGGAAGCGGGAGTGGGACTCGAACCATTAGATTAAAAAGGTTAAATTCTTCTATTACCTGGTTCGAAAAGTGTCCGGTAGGGAAACTTTTAGTTAACAAATTTATAATCATTTTATTTCAAATTTGTTATTGAAATAAATCGTCATGTGTGAAAATTATTTCAACTTGTGTTCCCTCCAAATTCTGAATATTCAGATCTCCCTTTAAATCAGCGGTTAGCCCTTTTATCAAGGCGATTCCCATAGATTCCAGTTCAATGTCGATTATTCCCGGATCAATTCCTATTCCATCATCAATTACGTTCAATAAAATAAGGTCATTCTCTTTTTTAACGCTAATTTTTATTTTCCCCCTTCTCTTATTGGGAAAAGCGTATTTGATAGAATTAGTAACAGCTTCGTTTATGATTAAAGCAACAGGAATAGCCTGGGCGGCACTTATATTAACAGATTGCAAGTCAAGTTCAAAATTAATGGATTCATTGGTGCCAAAACTTTCTGCTAAATAACTGATAAACTCTTTCAGATAAATAGCGATATTGATTGTTGTAATTTCGTTTGTTTGATAAAGTTTTTGATGGATCAGGGACATGGCATAAATCCGATGCTGACTAGTTTGTATAGCTTTCAATGCGTCATTTTCGAGATAGAGAGCCTGAGACTCCAAAAGACATATGACCGTATGAAGATTATTTTTTACACGATGGTTTACTTCTTTCAACAACCAGTCTTTATCTCGGATCAATCTGTCTTTATCAAAAACTAAACTTTGCAGTGATTCATTTTTTAAATTAATTTCCCTCTGTTTAGATTCGAGTTCAAAATTTGTTTTCTGCTTGAAAAGGTAGCGATTATATCCCAATCCAACGAAAAGTAATAAAACTGCCACACTACCCAAAGTGACGCTTCTTTGGAGGTGCAATGTCTTCAACTGTAAATCCTGTGCTTTGCTTTGCGTTTGAAGCAATTTGATAGCATGTTCCTTTTGGGTGGTTTCATACTGGGCCTGTATTTCTGCAATTTGCTGGCTTCTTTTACTATTGAATATCGAATCATTAATCCTCTTATAGAGGCTCAAATCATTAAACGCTTTTTGGTAATTCCCTGCAACTGAATCCAGCTTAACTTCAAGCGGGAGAACTTTAGCTTTAGTATAGACGTAATTAATTTTAGGAATACAGGGAGAAATTCGGTCAAAATATATTTTAGCCTTATGATATTGCCCGGTACGAATAAAAAATTCAATGGCGTAACAAACGTTATTGATATACATATTCATATTAAAACTATTTGCTATCCAATGTGAAAAATCTTGCTCATAGTTGCCCATCATGGCATCATAATATTTATTAGCCAAATTGTTTTGTTTTAAAGCGGCATAACATTGCCCATAGTTCCTCAATACATAACCCTTGGTATTGATATTATCCGGCGGTTTATTTTTAACATGTTTAGTAAGAAAATCTAAAGCCTCCTGGGGTCTTTTCAATTCCAATAAACTTTTAATGATATTACTTAATATGGTAAAGGAGTATTTTTCCTTATCAGCTGTATGTTCATAAATTTCTAATGATCTTCTGTTATAGAATAAACCTTTATCATACATTTCAAGATAAAGATACGTTGAACCAGTTTGTGCTAAATAAAGAGCCGCGTCCTCGTCTTCTTCTGTACCCAGTGAACTGATAATTTTTAACTGATAATACAATGCACGATAATACATTCCGCTGTATATATAACTAGTCGCAAGATCATGTGTAAATAAATGGATATATTTTTTGTTTGCGGCCAGCGAACTCATTTTTATGCCGGACAATGATTCATTCCTAGCGCTATCTAGTTTTTGTTGATATATAAAAATATCAGCTTTGGCAATCATAATACTAAGTTCATCAGTATCTGTAAGTTTATGAGCGCGGGAATACAGCGCTTCAGCCCGATGATAATAATCAAATTGCTTTGCCGCATTGCTTAAACTATTATTATTGAGTGAGTCTGCTAGGTTTTTCCAAAGTCTTGCTTCGTTAATTAAATCGGCATGCTCGTGATAATATTTGATAACCTGAAGAATTGTGCTATTAGCTTTACCAGTATCTCTAATTTTAAACTCGTAATTGGCAATTAGCGTTAGCGTTTTAAATTTCCAACTTTCTGCGTGTAATTGACAGCTCAACACAAATGCCTGGTTGAGATAATTAATTGTTTTGTCTATATCCTTAGGGGGACTATTTGGTTCAAGCAAATAATATTTTGCCAACTTTAACTGCAATGCGATACGATTGGTATCCTTTTTACTTCGATTAATGTTAGCTAATAATTGTTCGTGGAAGCCAGATGAGCGAGTTTGTCCTATCGAGTTTACACTAATTCCCAAACTCAAAATTATTAAAGAGGATCTTACAAAAAGGCCTATTAGCGATCGGTGGCGCAAATTTTTAATTTGACGATATTCAATAAGCATATCTTTTATTTGAACAAATGTCATCTTGTAAATTACCAGGTGCCTAAATTGCTTATAAAAATATTTATTAAAATATGAAAGCAACCATCGAATACTGAGCCACTAATCAAATATCTGATTATTAGTTCGTTAGATATAAATTATATTTACACCACCTTTTCATATCGCCTTTCGGCGAAATGAAAGGCGATATTTCGCTAACTTGATAAATACTTGGTTCGGAATTATGCTTAACTCAAGATAATCAAAAAACTAAACTTCTGATTAGACTTTTCAATATCGAATTAAATAATAATAAAAAATTGACTGATATACAATTGTCAAATTATTAAGATGAGGTCGAGCAAGGAAGTAAGCCATATCTCAGGAATTCATTCTTTCCTAAAACAAACACTATCTTTTATTTATAATTTGCTGCGATTGAAAACCTAAATCTTGCTTTTATGGAGGGGTGAATGCTCCAGCAGTATTTTTTCTGCTTGAGACCAAAGTTTATCGCCTAAAATTTTGTCACTGGCATTATCGCCGATTGCTGTAAAGGTCGGATTTCCTCTTAAGCCTCCATCACTGTCCGGACCATAAAATCCTCCCGGAACAACGTCTTCAGATGTGGCAGCGTAAAGCACCGATAAAGCTCCCTGAGCCGTTTCCATTAATGCGCCAAACTTGGAAATTGCATCTTGTATCTCATCTGCAGAAAAGAGGATTTAGTGGCACCAAATACTATATAAAAGAAAAGTCACAAGCGCTCGCCGTTGGGACCTTTCAACCTAAGTATTATTATTTGAAAAACACCCGGGCTCATAAAAATTCATTCCATAGATAATCAACGGAGGATATTTATGAAACAGCAAGTTATTGAAGACGTAAACATTATGCCTCAATTGGACAGAGCCTGTAGACTTGATATGCACAAGGATAAGATCGTCGGCTTTATCTCCGGGAAAGATGGCAGCAATCAGGAGTTCAGGGAATTTGGGACATACACCTGTGAACTCAAACAGATCAGAGATTGGTTACAAGAGAGCGATATTCATCATTGCTTGATGGAAAGCACGGGTATTTATTGGATGAGCTTATA
>Ga0116227_10003007_pt1 | contig 37857 bp, 29 predicted proteins | sample S1TSphgellanicum_FD_89693 | JGI IMG/M metagenome (GOLD analysis project Ga0116227, IMG submission 89693) | Host-associated microbial communities from peat moss isolated from Minnesota, USA - S1T2_Fb - Sphagnum magellanicum MG | ecosystem: Host-associated > Plants > Peat moss > Unclassified...
CCAAACCCCAAATAACCAAACTAAAATAAGTAAAAAAAAGTAATTCAACCTTGTGAAAGTAACCTAGTTACTTTCCTACTCCAGTAACTAATGAAACTTAACTAGTTGAGCTTGAATTCTCAACAATTACCCTCAATGATTATGAGGTTATTCCCCTAGTCTTGCATAACATTAACATCTCATAGCCATGGATGACCCAACAACATGGAGTAATTGGCATCTAGTTCCTTGTTTTTCATCACTATGAAGGTGATGACATACAAAATACCATGGATATGGATTTGCAAATCTTGGATTAACCCTACTAGTTTGGTTAAGGTCTAATCTGCCATCCTAAGGGTATAGGGTGTAAATTTTAGGATAGGCAATCCTAATTTTTTCCTCAAATCCTTAACAATAATGTTGACACCCAACCCCCCATCCAATGAGACATCCTCCATTATGTTTTTCCCCATGTGCACTTAGATTATTGCCATGTGAGGATCTATGGCGACTAAACCTACGTTAGAAGGTGGACCTTGAAGATGGGTTGGTTGGCTATTAAGAGATATTTTGGAAACCATGTATTGTTTTACATCAAGGATCAACTGCATGAGTTGACCAAGAGTAAGAGTATGCTTACTATTCAATAATTGTTGACCAATTTTTTAGAAAAAAGTTTGTTTTTTGGTAATTACTCCATCGTCAACAAAATCAATTCCAATTTTCGGTGGTCCAAATGATTCTTGCATTGGTAGTTGGTTCCCTAGTGATGTTTCTAATGTGGCTTTTGATGCTTGCATTTGTTGGATGATTGATTCAAAGGTCTTTTGCAATTGTTCTTCCTTTTCCCAATCTTCCGTAATCTTGGTCTTCTAGGGTTTTTTTTCCCGTAGCAGCACCAATTCTAGCACTACAACAAAAGGTGTCCCTATATGCCAAGTGATTTCACTAGATTTTGAGTGAATTCATTGGTTATAGTGAATGGGGACTAGTGAAGAAGCAGTGAATTCACTAGTTTAGTGAATAGGGATTAGTGAATTGCACCCACATTTTGTAGTAATGTGGGTTATGGCTCATGGTTGCGACATCTAAGACCATGTTAATAACAACCTTGTTTTTTTTTCGATTCTACATGGGAGACTTTGTTTCGAAACATCTCTTGTGTCGTTAATTTTTGGGGACAATCATAAATGTTGTGTTCTAGAGAATTGCAAATGAAACAATAGTAGATTGGGGAATTTCCTTGATTTTGGTTCCCCTATTTTCTATGGTTTCCACATGTTCTTCTCCTTGCCTAAAGATAAACTTCATTCACTAAAACTTTTTTTTTATCCTTTAATTTGTTGTTTGAATTTTCTGGATTCTAATGACAATGCTCCTTTAGATGCCCTGGTTTATGACAAATCGCACATCCTTTTAATCTAAGCGTTATTTTGTGATTTCAGGGATTTTTCGGTGGTTCCAACAATTTTCAATACTATTCTGCATCTGCCATAGTATTTTCATAGGTGATCGCAAATTCCTTGTGCTCAAATAAAATATTTCACTTCATTCCCACAATTGCGATTTGCAAGTAGGGGACCAATCTAGTTTAAAAAAAGGTTGTCAACAAACTGTCATCCACCTTATGTTAATGGTAGTTGGCAAGTTTGAGGATCCATTCATAGTAAACCTCAACATTTTCATTGTTGCTTTACTTAATGATTCTAAAAGCCATGTAAACTTGTTCACTATTTTAATGGTGCAATATTGTTTACAAAATGCAGCTTCTAAATCTAGAAAAATGCAACCCAAATGAAACTGCATAAATTTTTCCCCTCTAAAATTGCATCCTTTAAGGTGAAATGAAATAGGTTCACTATATTAGCATCCCACTTCTCACCATTAACCTAAATGGTTTTCTGAAACTCTCGAACATGAAGATTTGGATTTGTCCCAACAAATTAAATTGGGTATGACAACAATTTCCTTGATGAAGGAACAATGGGGCTAGTGGTGGATACCATGGTGGGTACCATGGGTTCCAAGGGGAACCTAGCCAGGGAGCATCGAAAAGCACATTTGTGCCTCCAACTATAAATCCTCTTCCACCTCCTCTTGGGGGTCTTCCACCACTTGGGGATCCACTTCTACTCGGGGATCTGTTTCCACCTCTGTCTAGAGGTTCACCACCTCCTTTTGAAGATCTGCTTCCCCTTCCTAGTGGCCTTCCATTCCCATGAAGAGGACTATCCCACTCCCAAAATTACCAAATCTCAATGGTGGGTTTCGTGTGGGTGGTTGGAAATAGGGCATCGAATTTTCGATAGAAAACGCATTAGTGGGAACAATTATTTGGGGAGCCATTGCAAACACTTGGACACCATGACTTCCTTTAGTTGTAACAATTTTGGTAGACATTACATTTGGGAAAGGGTATGTCGCATGTTTAGGTGTGTTAATGAAAGTAATTGGAAGGTTTCATGGGTAATGAGGATTAAAAATCATTATCCATGGGTTGGGATATATTGTTGTTGCTTGCATAGGACGGTCCATAGTTCCCAAGGTATATTGGTAAAATACTATTTCCGGTAGGATTTGCTATCAAGTATATGTCATTCAACATTTGAGTAATGGAGTGACTAGGGGTAACTATGAAAGAAGAGGTACATTCAAGTACTATAGGAACATGAGTGATTGGAATTTGTGAGGTAACTAAAGTGGCAGGTTGGGTGGTACCAAAAATCAATTCTGTCACAAAAATCGGTACTTGGCTAAGTCCGTTAAGGCAATTTCCAATTACATGTTTGAGATTTTTATAAAAAGAATAGATTTGGCTAGTGGGTGTGGAATCAATAATAAAGGTAGGCATTATTGAAATTGTTTAATGTGAATCACGCTCCTCACAAAAATTCATCGTCAAAGAGTGGTCACTATCGCTAGTTTCAAAAACAACCTTTACCGGAGACTTTGCCTAATTCTCAATTGTTTTTTGGAGTTGAAAATTTTCAATATCTTGGGCTCGAGTGTTGGGTGTAATTGTCTCCTGTTATCAAAAAACATCACTTTCAATAGGGGTCCAAACATGGCCCCACTAAGGTTTTGCATTTGTAGTCATGACTAACTGCTCCATCAAGTGAATTTTGGTGTTAATTTGTATTTTTGGTTCTCCTTTTTCAATGTTGATTCCAACCTCTAGCTACTTTACAATATGTAGAGTAGCAAGGCCTTCTTGATCTATCGTGTGAAATTGTGTTCTTTGACTAATAAAAGGTACATCCCCACCTTCTCATTGCAACACTTCCTTCATTTGCTTTTTCATACTCCCTAACAACACAATTGTCATCTTTCATAAACAAAATTGGTTAACACATACAATAATTTTTTAAAAATTATTTTAAAAAATTTAACAAAAGAATGAATTGTAAAAACAATGAAATTTTGGAAGAAATAGTACCCACTTGTTCAATGAAGACAAATAACTTCTACTAAATTTTTCAACAAAAGAGCTATTGAACTATAAATTCTGGTTTTGTATTCACAGAATGGTCACCAAATGTTAGGCCCACCAAGTGAATTCCCAAGTGTTTTTGGGTACTTGATTGAAAATCAATACAAATTTGAACACTTCAACTTTGCTAGTGTTAATGACAAATAATCACTTTAAAACATGGGGAAAATAGTTAGGCAAACATCATAAACTTAGCATTTCATGACTTAGAAATGGAAATCGTGTAACATACGTTCATTCATGATTCGTATGTTTCATGCACTAATATCGTGAATTGAAAACACATTTGACACACAAATTTATTGGAAGACAAATAAAATACGAACCTATGAATGAACGTATGTCATATGAATTTCTTATGTATGACATTCATTCATTCATTCATTCATTCATAGGTTCATACTTTATTTGTCAACACATTTATCCATGTGTTAAATGTGTTTTCAATGCATGATATTCATGTGTAAAATGTACAAACCTATGAATGAATGAACTTTGCATGATTTTCATTATTAATTTGTTGCATGTTAAATTTGTGATGAATAGCCTACCACTTTCTCTTAAGAAAAATAAGTAAATAACAATAAACTACTCTGCAACATTTCCAAAGCTAATAATCAAACAACAAGTAGAAAATACAATTTCAACACACTTTGCAAATCAAAAACTTGAGCAAAAACAAAATTCACTTCATCCGAAAAGCTTCAAAGTGCAAAAAATTACATTATAGTTGCATCAAAACAAAGATTGGGAAAAAGACCTTTCAAGCTTCCCCAAGAAAAGATTTCAAGCTTGTAAGAAAATGGTGGGGGTTTTTTAAAAAATGAAAATCCTTAGAAATCCTTCTAAACTCCAAGTCACCCAACCTTATCCTACATTTAGAATCTAGAACTAAAGTCAAAAGTGATAACTAATTTTTCAATTCTATTAATAAACAACTTCTCAAAATTGATTATGTACAAATTTCGGTTATGTCATAAAATCGGTTCTAATGTAAAATCAATTGATAATGTAAAATCAATAAAATCTGATTTTTAGTTCCAAAACTACAACTCCTCAAAACTGGCTTAGAAAACTTCCTAGCCTTAACAACGATGATATCATGAAGGGTGATGAACTCCTAAGATCTCCAATGAGCACTTGCAAACATCAATTGCACAATATAAAACATATCGGCAAATAGTGGAAGAGACTACAATTGGTGCAAAGTGTGAGCACCAAACCCAAAACCTCAAACCCTTTTGCAACACCATTTCAAAATTAGGTTTATACAAACAAAGGGTTTTCTATCATCATAGATTTTCTCACCTCTTTGTGAGCATCAATCTTGGCCAATGATGTGTGATGAACATTTTTGAACAAAATATTGAACAAATTTCTCTTTCATACAATTCAATTAAGGATTAGATCTTATGCAATTGTCAAATGTTCACAGTTCTTTAATATGGCACTGAATAAAATTTGGTCAACAAGATGTTTGGTGTTTGTTTAACTTAATTTTCGACTAGTGGACCCCCTTCCTTTGGGGAGGTATGTCCCATTTGTTTTTCCACCAAATGACCTTTCATTTAAAGGACTATGGGTGTGCCCGAGATGGGGAAGAATGTATCTTTAGACCCCATGGCCTGAAAAACAACAAACAATTTGCCCTTCATTTCAGGGTTCTTTATGTGTTCAGTTACTGACCTGTTTACCCTAAGGGGACAAAATGAATAAACAAATAATGGGTAGTTGCATTAAATTTCCCATGTTTATTCTGTTCATTTGCACATGGCATATCATTTAATTTGCTCATAAATCTTGTAAACTTTTTATTTCATCATGTCAAAATTTCATAACAAATGTCCTAATTTCCAAGGAATATGATGCAACTGCAGGTAGTATGAACAACTAAGTTATGAACCATTTCATTACAAAATGGTTCAGTAAATTCCAAGATGTTTGAATGCATGTGAAACAAAAGTCTTCATGTAGCCAATTATTTGTGATGTGATTGTGTTACTTGCCATTAGCATTGGATGGACCGATGAAAGTCTGTTTGGAGCACTTCCTATCACAATCTGAAGTCCCAAACTATATTTTCAGTGCTCCCAATATTTCCTACCATTTTTAGAGATGCCCACTCCTTTTCCCTCTCTGCAGTTTTGCTATGATGGTAGGAGGAGATGGAAAAGTTTGATGGCAATAGAGACACTCCAAATTTTGTCCTCATGTCTAGACCTGAAAATGCAGATCACCAACAGTGTAATGTAGAGGGCCAAAGAAGCCTAACATAGATTCACCATGCTGCTATAGGGTGCTGAGGTGGAGAGTGGGGTGTGGGGAGGGACTTGTGAGTTCACTGAACACAAGGAGAGAAGAAAAGCATGAGAAAGATTGAGCGAAGGTACTGGGATCTGGGTGTCAACGAAATGAGATAAAAAAGGTGAAGTGCAGACATTGCCTTGCTTGCCAAGGCTAGATGCAAGGACTTCGTAAACAAAACCACCACCCTCACCAGACGTTTGTGCAGACACTCATATTGCCCAAACCCTAGTAAACAAGACTGAATGTATTTAAGGGGAATTCAATGATTGGTAGTTCTTAGGCACAGTTTATCACAAGAGAGTTCCCCCTGAAAAAGATCATCTCCTGTGAAAAAAACAATATACAAAAGAGGATACACTGGAAGCTAAAGTAACAACATAAACTTGACCTTCATACTAAGAGAAATTATTCACAGCATACCAACAACATGTCTGCAGTGACAAGAGGATTCCACAAGACAGTATAGATTGCTCCCACCTTTGAATCATTGAATCTCCTCCAAAAATAGAGAAGAACAGCATCAGCTTCTGAATAAAATAAACACAGATCACATACCATTTTCACGGAGCCATTAGTGAAATGAGCATCTGAAGGCAACATCCTACAATCTGAGCAAATGAATAGTGATGGACATTCTAAGGACAATAAACACAAGCTCCACAACTTACTAGTACCATGTTGGGTTCAATTATCAAAACAAAAGAAATGCATATCAAGAAAAGACAAGTTCAAATATGATCCTGAACTCACTCCTTGGGGTCCTTTCTGAGCCTTTCCCAAAAATCAAAACAGTTCAGTGTCCTCAGCAAACCCATCAAAACCAATCTAGATTTTCAGTGATGACACTTTTACTATAGCAAAAATCTTTTTCATTTCTCACATGCCACATTCCCTGCAGAAGTGAAGAGAATCACAAACCCTTTAGATCGTATGATACAAGCCTTGAATAGGTAGATAGCCTTCCAAGTGGAATATGTTGTTGCATCACTATGGAGAAGGATGCAAATGGTTTAGATGACTTTCAAAACACTCTGTGCAGTCTTTCTAAGCTTCAACCCTCTGCAATCCTTACATTATACTATATGTTTTGAACAAAAAACTCCCAAGAATCCCCCATCTCATTCATGGTACGTCAATGCTCCTTTCTGTCCTACGATACAATGACTTCGCTCGCACTCTCTCAACTCCTGGTCGTCTCCCGTGGGGCTTAAGACCGGTGTACGTAGAGGCAGTTTACGAGAAGTCTCGATGGCCGCTATTCCTTTCTTCAGCCAGCACCCCCGCAAACACAAACAGCAGAAACCGAATTCAGTGTTGGTATCGTCTGTGGCCATGACTCTGAGACGCAACAATATTGGAAGATATGCATTAAACGAAGCAGAAGAGTCCTGTCAGTAAAGCTAACAAGAAAACCAAAGCGTTGCTGAAACTTTCAAAAAAGCAGCAAGAAAAATCGACCAAGAACCCCAGCGATGGGGGCGTAAGACTAACGAAAAGAATTTGGCACCATACTAGGCAATCATTCGGCTGTCACCGCTTCATCAATGCTGGACGATTTCAACATCTCCTGTAGCAACGGCGTTCTTTCGGCGCTCCTTCCCCTAGACTTGGACATTTCGACCTCCTCCGCTATGGAGCCGGTTAGAATCTTGGCAAAAAGTTCGTTGGATATGACGAACTGCATAGTCCCGGTATCTTGTCGTTGTTGCTGAGGGTCATCAGCTCGACAAGGAGAAGAAGAAGAGGCACTGCCCAAGTCGTCACAGTTGGATTTTCTGCTCGCGGGAAAGGGAAGAAGGAAGTAAGTTTCCCAGGGCGTGAGGATCGTATGAGGCGGTAAGAGCTTCACCTCGTGCAAGAGCAAGAGAGAACTGGAGTGGCACACAAAGTGGCCGGGATATTCTTGAAGCAAGTCGGCGACGCGCATGGGGCTAAAAAATGTCAAAACTGCCCCGTTCCCTCGCAAGACTGTCACAAATGGTTCGACCCCCTTAGCACCACAAACTGTCACAAATGGTTCGTCCCCCTTAGCACCACAAACAGAGGCGTTTCCCATGATGAAAAAATAATCTCTCTCTCTCTCTCTCTCTCTCTCTCTCAGAATACAACTTCTGCCGAAGGCTCAACCCTTTGAAGCCAAAGCAGGTAGAACACGCCGTAACCAACCTCCGCCGAATCGGTGGACTACCAGTCCCCAAAAAGCAAAACCAAGGTTTTTCCTACTCCTCCGGCCATTGAAGAAGCGCCCAGACCCGTTCGCAAAGACACCACACAAACGAGACAAACAAAACATATACGCAACCAAATAACACAAGTACTTGGGATCTCAAAACCCCGTGAAATGACAACCGATTTGTCAAGCAGCAAAAAGAAAAAAAGAAGAGAGAGAGAGAGAGAGAGAGAGAGAGAGAGAGAGAGAGAGAACTTTTAAAGGATGCTCAAAGTGGTTGGAGCTTCACAAGGTGACAGAAACAGTGAGAATAATAATATTCAAAAGGCCATATCGAAACCCGTCTTCATTTTGCAAAAGCAATACAAAGACCTGAACCGACCGTCGGGGAAAAAAAAACACCAACTCATCGCAGCTTCAACACAGTTCCAACGTAATGGTAATAACATGCTAAGCAAGAAACAACCGATTAAACAAACCTTCACCGAAAAGCATAAGCAATACACGGACTTTTTAGAACAAATTCATTTTCACGCAACACTTGAAAAATAAAGACGACTAGATCGCAGTAATGCGCACTCTTCCAAATGGATAGAGAGGTTTAGGGTACTAACCATCTCGCGGTCCATGGACACCCCATGTTCATTGGATTAACTTGGGATGGGTAGCAGCTAGGCAGCACCTGCCTTGTCGTAAGGAGGGCTCTTGTCAACGTCGTAAAAGAGACAAGTCCAATCAGTTGCTTTCATACAATGCATTACTATGCCATTGTGAGGCCTTGTATCCTTATTCTCTACTATTAGAAATTTTTAACATTCAAATTGGGTCCAATTTAATTATTTATTAAAAAAAATTAAGGCCGCCTGACCCATGTTATATATATATATATATATGTATTTATGTATGTATGTAGACAAAATCCGCCAATTATTCGGTACAGTATGTCTCTGTGAGGTGGCAACTTTTCTTTCATAAAGACCTGGGCCCAAATTCCTTGTGTATAACAGAGAAACTATACAAAATGTAATTTCCACGTGGGAGGGAGATTACTTTTTTTCGACCATATTACAAATCCCCCTCCATTTCTTTCCCTGAACCCTGCTATTTCCTTGGCCTCTCCTCCTGCAGCCAGCCACCTGGCCCGCTGCTGTTCCACGCCATAAAGAAATTCTAGTTACAAAGAAATTTGGGCCTGTTACTTTTACACCTGATAAAGCCCTTTGATGAGGGCATCACAAAAATCGCGGCTCACCCTCATGGGCACCCCCATCGGCTACCATGTCAGGTGGGCCACTTATATCGGTAATGCACTCATACTACGGCTTTACCCGACAAGAAATGCTGGCACTTAAGTGAATGCTTGCAAACACTAAAATTCGGAGTAGTATGTTTTGTTGACTCCCTGCAGCAACTTCGTGACTCTTGACTTTTCTAAACATGTTTTCTATAGGTAAGTAGGTGAGGCTATATGGTTTTGTGTTCAGATCAGAATCAGGTTGGTCCTGCTAAGAACATCATATGTGAAATGTTGTTTCAGATAACTTTAGTACTTAAGTTAATAATTATTTCAACAAATGCTTGAGCTCACTGCTTGGAATCACTCTAGTGAGATGAAATTAACTTGTTCCTATCAATACTTTTAACCTGAACAACCTCATAACAAATCTTAGTGTATTTGGAGGGTGGATTATTTTTGTAATCAGGCTTACCAAATGTTCCCCAGGGCAGATAACATAATTTTGTAAGATTCTTAGGGCAAAATACACAACTCAATCAAATCTCTTAAAGGGAGAAAATTATTTTGTAAGGCATTGATTATTTCGAATGTTACACAGTGTAAGTCCCCGCTGCCAGGGATTTACCGTATACATTAAAAAACACCGATCCTATTTCCTTAGTGTATTTTTTTATCACTTCTGGGGCAGAAGATTTCAAATGCTCCTTCCAAAAGTGGTAGGTTGTCACTGGTCCCTTTTGCAAAGTCAAAGAACCCGCAAGGCCGTCACTGGTCACTTCCAAATTTGGGAAGGGACCAAAACTCAATCCTTTTTTAATGAAATAGGATCGGTTCTTCGCGCACGAGAAAGGTCTCTCCTTTAGGCCCTCAAGGAGAAACCTTCCCCTTGACGGGAAAAAAAACACTTTTAACTTAGATACCATGCAGGGACTTGTGATTCGCATGGTAGTCCCAACGCCGCAAAGTCCTCCTTCCCCAGCCTCTACCTTCCAACGTGTTCACATGAAACCAGGGATTGTGAACCAGAGATTATTGTAATAAAAAACCATTGGCCACCGGGATTGGACATGGTCATTCTTGGGTACATTGAACCAGACCACGGGCCACTGGATGCCCATTATGACTTATGACTCAGATGTGGATGAACCTCATCTGAGTTAACATTGGTAACCCATTCTAAAAATCAGGTGCTAGACATTGGTAGATAGTAGATAGGTACAAAAATAGGCAACAGCTAGGTAAGTAGATGGTGTATCATCAAAGACCTGTAAAGCTTTATTAAGAAACACACCATAGATTAGGGAAATGTACAAAGGAGTAAAATAAAGGAAAAGGGAGAAGTGATAGGACATCAAGTTGGCTCAAAGTAGTTGTGAAAATCTCTCCATGTCCATAATCAATCGCCTATGGAAGGTATATTTATATGTCAAAAATCAACATCTTGCAATAAATCGACCATGGTGATGGGAGGTGTGTCTTGAAGGTGTGGAAGTTGGGAAGTAGCTAAGCCTACGACTACAACCAACTTAAAATGGAAAACGCTTGCGTCCTTTGTAATGTGATCTAAACTTTTTGATGAAAAAAAGTGACCAAGATAAAAAAATGAGGACCTTTTATCCCCTTCAAGCTCCAAATGGCATTGGCACAGTTGTGTAAAACACATTGGCATGTTTGTGTAAGCAACCAAATACCTCAATTGTTAAGGGGAGGAATTGATCAATGGGGTGTTGATTATAATAACTCCTTTCCTTTATTTGAACTACATCAAAGGCAGCAAATCCTTGAGTTCCATAAGATTGGGGAAATAAAATTGCTTGTGTTAGGTCAGCAATGACAACATTGATTAAGGTGTGAATGCCATTTTTGGTAAACACAATGTCAATTCATCGACGAGAGGAGTTGAATGTGGTTGAAGGAAGTGCATGTATTGTTCTTGTCCCACATGGAAACCAACATCTCACGTAATGGCGGCAAAGGTGTCGCAAATTGTATCATGGGTTATAATGCGTTCGTTGCCATGAGCACAATGTAAAAGGTGGATACCCATAGGGTCGATGGGATGTGTGCACACACATCAAGGGATGTTTGCAATTAAGGGATGGGGTAATCCAAGTTCCATACAAAATGTTGTGCAAAAAATTGGGGAAGATAATTGAAAAGTTGGGAAGACTAGTTGAGCTATAAATTAAGTGCCTACCCCTGGGCCAGAACATGATAAAATTTAAGCACAATGGGCCTCATATGTCTTGTTCGAAAGCATGTTGGAAATGGTATGATGGTGCAGATGTTTTAAGATGGAATCTTGAAGTTGAACCATTTATTGCCTAATGAGTTGTTCAAATGGATGAAGACACGCAAAGGCTGGGGGTGATAAAGGATCGCATGCCACCTTGAGGTGGTGTTAAAAAAGAAATGTGTTATTCTCAACTCGTGCTAACACACCCCCAAACTCCTTGAAAGATTCAAATGCAATTCTGAAAATGAAAATAGTGAAAGAAGGAGTTAGAGCACGTTCACTAGTTTACAACACTTTGGGGGTAAAAGGGCTATACTAGAGCTCCATGATGGGGATTAAGACAAGTGATAAACGAGTCAATTATTCATATGGACTTACACAAACCAAACAACAAATTGGTTAGTGCATAATTGGAGCATTTTTGGTGCATGAATGAGCCACATGGGGCATACACAAACTCACAAAACTCACAATGGCCCAAACTTGGGGGAAGCCATCACCTTCCCCCTTATAATATTATCTATGATTAACCTTAGGGGTTGCATCCAAATATCATTTTTCTCAAAACTCCCGACTTTGGAATCTCAAAATTCTTTAAATTGGGACTCTCACCATTTTGGAGGCCCATAACTTTTTATGTAAACCTTTAATTGAAATGAGGTATAAAACAAAACTATAGACATGGTCGAGATATTTCCAATGATATGTGGCATGCCACCTACACACTCGTAATTTAGGGTGATTCCCGACTTTTAATGGTCAGGAATCAAATTGACACTTTGATTCTTAGTCTTTCTTTTAACCATAACTTGTGTTGTAAACATTCAAATGGATCATGCAAGCCCATTTTAGACATTTACATCTCAAGAACTTTCCAATTATATAAAGAATTATTTAATTTAATGAGTTTTGACCCCTCAAGTTGCTTTCTGAAAATTTGGAAGTCCATTGGGGCTCTAACTCCCAAAATGGGAGTCCATTTGGGAATGTGCGGGTTCATTCCCTCACACTCCTTTGCACTCCCAAGAGTGTGAATGTGACTCTTGGGTTACATTCTTGGCCTACACTTTTCCATGCCCTTGCCTTGGATGGAAATAAAATGCACAAATGAAAAGGATGAATTATATGATGTTCCCATTTGTTGCAAGAAGTTTTTGAAATATGACCCCTCTTAACATTAAATTGAAAGCGTTTACCATGTCCAGTTAAAGAACAATGCAGTCAGGGTGAAAGTCCAAGGTGCACTTAATGTTGTGGATTATTGTTTCACAACCACCTTTAATTGTAAATCCAAATTGGTGTGGGGAAAAATGTGTTGCAAAAGTTTCACGAAATTGAAGACATAAAATGCGGCTTGTGAGTCGATACAATGTTTCCCCCACTTCAATGGGACGAACTCCACCTAAAGGCTTGGTCATGGCTAAAAGGCGGGCCAATCCAAGGACGCGTGTAATTTGGGGTGGAATGTGACCTTATGCAACATGAAAACAAAGTTGGAACAACTAAAGGAATTCACTTGCTAAATCTTTAAGGTGAAAATAGTCCCAAAGGTGTTAAAAAACCATCCTAAAAAGACCACTTGCCAATAAATGTAGCACAAATTGGAATGTTAACTTGAAAAAATTGGAAAAAAACTCAAGGTCTCAATCTAGCTCGTAATCTTTGAAGAAAAGCAAAAAATAGCCATCTGATTTGGGGTGTAATGCAGTGAGAGTTGAAGTGTGTTAAAGGATGTGGGTGCGGGAAAAAATGGTGCCAAAACACAAGTTGCCCAAAAATATTCCCTTGCACAACCAAAGTCTAAATTATAAAACATGCATTTATGAGTCGGAGGATCATGTTGGGGAAAAGGGATGTAGCTTGAACTAGTTGACAAAGTTTGGGCCCGTAGAAAAAACTCCTCTTACAAATTTTCCCAATTACATGCTAAAAAATGCTTGAGTCAAATTCTCATTTCCCTATGCCCTATCGCCTTGCCTTGAAGGGGTAAAGCGAAACACCATTGGGGTAATAGGAAGAACAAGTGCCAAATTATCACATTGTACGAGTCCTGTGCTAACTTATCCAATGGAAAACAAAATGCTGTTTATACATCACACTGAAGAGCAGAAGGAATGTGGTTATACAAATGAAGACGACAAAGGTCTAAATGAAAGGACTTAATGACATCCAATGTTGAAACCCAAGTCCAAGCTAATGAAGGTGAAGTGAGAGTAAAGGAAGGTATTAGGCTAGGATGATCACAAGGGTTTGGATTGGATGAATTAGATGTATGATAGGAATGTTTATGACAAATTAACCCTCGATAAATTGGCACCTACAAATGGAGCATAAGACTTTAAATGGAAGTTGAGGGTGTGTTGAAGAAATGGGGGTAGGTTGGGGTGTATGATCATGGCCAACTATAGGGACCAATAGAGTGGGAGGGGGAAAATGTCTTAGTTGTGCATGATCGAAGGGATTTGGGAAAATGTAAAGTTGGGACCCCTCATTCGCATGAAAGGTGGGAAATTGGTAAGGGGGCACTAATAGTAGGTGTATGATTTGTTAAAATCGGAGGGGTAACTAATGGGTGGTTTATGGTTTACATGGGGGATGGGGTGGAGGATAGGTTGGTGGTGGCGCATGATGAGATGAATGGGTGACGGGAACTATGAGGTTTAATGATATGTGATGAGTTGGGGGACATGGGATGTTTGGTGCCCATGAAGTAGGAGGTCTACAATGAACACGGGCCCCATTTTTAAAAAATTGCCTACCATTACAAGGCAATCCTAAATCTATAAAGTTAATCACATAATATTAAATGAAACGAAAGAAAAAAGTAAGAAATTTTCCAAGGAATCTTTTGTTAGGGCCTTATACCAAGGCCAAACCCTAACTTTATAGGCCTATGTGTCACAATCATTAAACTATTGAATTCAACAAAACCTAAACACTCTAATACCAAAATATTATATTGGGATTTATTTATGCAATTGTAGATAGGTCCCACGTTTTAAAGATTGTTTATTTCAACACGGTAATTTTAAACCTATAGAATCAACCACATAAAACTAGATAGATCAAATGGAAAAAGATAATGAATTGTTACAAACAAACAAGTTCTATTTCAAAACATAACTAAACTTAAATTTTGCCATAACCTTTAACATCATCATTCTTACTCTATTGGGTTTGACACAACCTACATACTTTTTAAAAAACTATTGTGCAAGAATTAAGGGCCTAGAAAATTTTAATCTTTTATTATTTAAACTACCCAAGTAATGAAATACCTAACTTTAAAAACAGAAACATACCCTAGATTTAATCTTTTGCTTAAAAAAAACATCTTAAAAAACATATTATTGGTGAATGACTGGCCATTAAGTATTGACACGTTCACACTTACTACACATTTTTATTTAATTATATGTATCTGTATTTTTTTGTATTTTTTCTTCTTCCTTCGCTATTTTTCTAAGAATGTGACAAAAAACCAAGAAAAAACCAAGATTGAAGCAAAGACCCTCTTTGTGTAATAAATTTTTTCTATTGTGCTTAATTTGAATATAATGACTACATTCTTGGTGATAAAAAACTTTCTAAACTTGACGAAAGCATAAAAAAATGACCCACCACAAAACAAAACCCAAACAAAAAACACAAAATCTATCTTCCCTTAGCCTTTTTACCTTTGTTGTGTTGTTATGTGTTGATGTTAGTGTTGTTGTCATTATTCTTCTCCTTTGCTCCAAAAAGTGGTTGTGTTTTTATGTTTCATCGTGCTAAAAAAATCTAGAAAGTTTAAGAGACCTAAACCCTCACTGCCAATGGTTCTTTTTCTCCTTTTTGGTTCTTCTTTCCAAGGAAGGGGGTGGATGTGGGTTTCAATGTGATTGAGTTTGTTAGGTGCTTTGTCAACAAACCCAAATGAATTAAGAAAAAGCCCTAGATGAAAACCCTAGTTCCTTGGAGGACAATTCAAGCTGACCAAATCATTGAAATGACATTGCCATTGACTCAAGATCCAAACCGGAAGTGCCTTTTACTTACTGGTGTGTGAAGAAGGAGATTAACCCAAAACCTCATTTACTTTCCACCCAAACCTCTTATATACTTTGCTTAAAGATCAACCAACAAAAATAGAGAGGAAAGCAAAGCCGGTAGTGGTTTGAACAATGCAATAAACCTCGTGCAAATGTTCAATGATATTCAATCACAACAAACCTATGAAATTGCAAAGAGAACTCCATAGAAAACATGTTGAAAATAATCATTGTGAACTAGTTCCCACATAAACCAAATCCAACACAACAAGAATGGTGTATCTGTTTATATATAACCAGTCCTCAGTAGAAATTGGTGGCATGGCATCACCCCATTGGTGGAGACACCACAAGTTACAACCCATATCCACTGTCTACTGGGTTGGCTAGACGGGCGCAGGATGGTTATGCAGACAGTGACAATGGCATTCGTCCCAGACATCGGCATAGTCATCAGTTACAGGCAGGTGAAATCCCATCCATTGAGTCACTGGTTATGTCTTGTAACATGGCTCAAGCAGGCCAGTTATGGGAAAAAGTCTCACTGCTCACATGGCTCGACTTTTTCCCATAACCAGCCTGCTCGAGCCAGTTACGCAGTCCATAGATAAGGTCTGTTTTCCCTATCTACCAACTAACAACATGCAAGCATACAACAAGCAGGTTGTTAGTACTGATGTAGTTAAAAGAGCAACTGAGCTAACCACGATTAACCAGGGAACTGAAACCCAACAGAAAACTGTTTCTTGACTAAGTGCCATCATCCATCCTCCAGAAACAGCAGCAGAAAGCAAGAGAGAGAGATGGGGGCGCACAGAGATGATTGCGAGGACCCTGGGTTCTGCCTGCCGGCTCCTTGAAATTCACTCGGAGAAAGGCAGGCAAGTAAAACGTGCACATGCACACATAGTCTGCCCACCTTTTTAGCTGCTCTCTCCCTGCCCGAGGCGATTTGTTAAAAAAAACTTCATACATGAGCAGCACCTATCCTAGTAGCTTGTCCCTAAAAAGGACCTCAGGATGAAGCATGCGAGGAGAACCAATTGGGTGGCTGCAACATGCACCCAATGGATGTTTCTTATTTTTTGAAGGTGTGGGGGGTTGAATTCCCATCAAGTTCCCATTGTTCCCATCAACTTTTCATTGTTTCCCATCAAATTCCTCTTGTTCCAATTAATAACCCATCAAAATCCTTTTGTTCTCATCATCTTCAAGTTCTCATTAAATTCTTTTTGTTCCCATCAAGTTCCCATCAATTTATTTTTGTTCCCAACTCAATCCTACATAAACCCACACAAAGCTCTAAACTTTGGCATTAACAGTTTGTTTTGTGGCTTGAAAACTTGGCTGTTGAGATGGTTCCATGGTGGAGAAAGACAAAAAAATTGTGAATAAAAAATAATAATAATTTGAGAAACACGATGCATGTAAGAAAAGGGCTATGGAGGATGAGCACAATGTTTTTTTTTCTTTTTTTTCATTTTTTGGGTGTCAAATTTTTTGTGAAATTTGACCCAAAATAGCAAAATTAGTCAAATTTACACTTTTTAAAAAAATCCAAAATTTTCTCAATTTCTTTTTAACAAATGGCAAATTTTCGCCAGAAAAAAAGACATTGGATGGGCGCCTCAAGAACCAGGCAGGTGAGCATGAAGGTGGACGATGAGCTCATAAAAGACTCGGACAGAGTGCTAAACGGAGCGCCCCAGTTCCTGGGCAGGCTGGAAGGGGGAGCTACAGTGGCTGGCAGGCGATTTTCTGCCTGCCAGGGTTTGTGGACGATGGCAGGCATATCTGGTTCTCGAGCGGCAGTCTGCCACGCTTCTTCCTTCATGTGCGTGTGCTGAAGGTGAACCCCGGAGAGGGGAGGGAGGCAATGGCCCCATCAATCATTAGAAGTATTCAAATAGTACAGAGGAGGAAGGAAATGCCACCCGATGGTGGCATTGTCCTTCCCGAGAATGTTCATGTGCAACCATTCCTTTCTAAAGGCTAACTCAATGCTAGACTGAACGTCGGGGTCTTTGGTGGGGCAGTGAGATCTAATGGCCTTCCAAGTGGCCATATTGACCTCAACCGTGGCCACCCACGCCTGAAGGAGAACTTGTTTGAGAGAGTAATGGCCATCGAAGTGCCTTCGGCGCCTCTCGGACCATAGGTAGTAGAGTAAAAGATTACGTAGAATGTCCAAGGGCTGTCTAGGGTAAGTGAAGCCACCGGTGTGGTACGCGAGGAGCTCGGGTGAGTCGTCCTCGCGCTCAGTGGCCGCCTCCCCAAGAAGCACGAACGGCCAGGAGGTGACAATGTCATCAGGCGCCTTCCATTCGTTCCAGATTTTCTTGTAGGCTTCCCAAGCACGCTGCGCCATGGGGCACTCGAGCAAGCAGTGTTTGGGTGATTCTACGTGTCCTAAGTTGCATACTTTGCATTGAGGGGGGATACCCATGAGTTGAAACCAGGTGCCTACTGGGAGACCCTGGTTGAGGGTCAGCCAGATGAGCGTCCTTGCCTTCCTTGGGCGAGCGTTGTGCCAGATTCTTGCGATCACCTGGGAGGTTGTGGAGTTTCGGAGGTTGAGTCCTTGGATGAAGGCGAGCATGTTGGAGGTGTGCGTCGTTTTCCAGGTGTTCTTGTAGCCCCTTTTAGCGATGTAACCAAAGAAGGGGGCGTCCCCGAATGGTGGGGAGGCTTGCCAATGCCACTCCCCTAGGTCCCATGGGAGGTCTTGGACGAACCCTATTTCAAAGATCCAAAAGAGAGGGGGTTTCTTACCTGGTGCCGGTGGGTCCCTGGCTACTTTATAAGTTGCTCCGGATCTTTCCTGCGAGAGAACTCTTACTGGGCGGTAGTTCGCCATGGAGAACAAGATGACCTGGTGGGTCGTGGCTTGGATGCGGCCGTTGGGTGCGATTCTCTTGTATTCTATCACTTCGGCTTTGCCTTGGGCGGATTGGAGCACAAAGTAGACCCAGTTGAATGGGGTGTCCGAATTTGGATTTGGGTTGCCAATCCATTCACCTGGTTGAGGGTGGCTGATGCATTTGTTTGGGCGCCATGGGATGTTGGCGGTGATGGCCTCCTTGCATCGTTTGTTTGATGCATGGTAGTTCATCCCTAGTTCGGAGAGACTTTTCCATTCTTTTTCCATGGGGTTCCATAGATCCTTGATCCATGAACATTCGTAGTGCGCAAATGCACTACCTTCTCTCAGGCCGCCTAATCCAAGCGGAATGCCGCTTGTGTTGAGGATTGACGGGTTGCCAAAGAGCGGCTGCCTGAAAGTTTCAGCCGTGTTGGTTGGATCCGCTTTGGTGAGTCCCGGCCTCACGTTTTACCAGGCTCCGACTATACTTTTCCACATTGAGCAGTGGATCCTCTTGAGCTTGGGAGCGGCGAAAAGCTAATTGATGTCGGGGGTGCTGGGGCTTTTTTCCGTGAACGGGGAGTCTGATCTGGTCGGCTTTGTGCCTGACCAACTCCTTCCAAGGCTCCCCACCCGAGGCAAGACCTCTGACCAACAGCTTGGCCAGCAGGGCTTCGGATCGAGTCTTTAGGTCTATGATACCCAGTCCCCCTTGTGGGGTCGGGAGCACTAACGTGTCCCATTTGACCTTCGCGCGCGCGGGCGCGTCTTTGCCGCTCCAAATGAAGTTCCTGATTACCCCCCTCACCTGGGCACACATTCGCAAGTTGGGATTCCAACACGGTGCTAAGTACCACATTGAAGCGAATAGGACCTGATTTACAACCAGAATCCTACCTACCAATGAAAGGTTATTATGGCTCTAGTTGATGAGCTTGCTTTTGAGAACAAGCATCATTTTATCGAAGTTTGCTTCGAAGGGTAGGTGGAAGCCTACTTGGATACCTAGGTATCAGGTACCCTTTCCTTCTGGTACCCATCTTAAGCCGACTTCCTTGCCCCAAGTCCAAGTCCTTTCTTTTTTGTTGGCCCAAATGGCGACCGATTTGTGCCAATTGATTTTGGCTCCAGAGGCTTGGCAAAATAACTTGAGGATGCTTTGAGCTTTATCCATGTTATGGGGGGACCCTTTAAAGTATAAGGTTGTATCATCCGCAAACGTTTGATCTCTTAAAAAACCTCCTCTGGGCAGGGATAAACCCTCCACACCATACCTGGGGTCCGCCATCATGTGCCCCAGGACGTCGGTTGCAAGTATGAATAGGTAGGGCGCCAAGGGGCAGCCCTGTCTCACGGAACAAACCAGTTGGAAGTCAGGTCCAACAGTGCCGTTCACTTTGATGGCTGATGAGGTCGCTTTGTAGAACGAACTCACCCAGTGCACCCAGGTGTTGTTGAAACCGAGCTTCGCCAGTGCTTTGAAAAGGAATTCCCATTCGATTCTATCGAAGGCCTTCTCAAAATTCTAACAGGAGTAAAACAAGGTCCTGATTGCTCTCTTCAACCCATTCTAGGGCTTCTTGAGCCATGAAAGCGTTGTCAAGGATAAACCTACCCTCCACAAAACCGGTCTGATTGGGTCTGATTATTTGTGGGAGGGCAGCTTGGACTCTTTTGGCGAGCATTTTCGCCAAGATTTTGTAAATGTTGCCGAGGAGGGTGATCGGCCTCCAGTTGCTTAGCCTTGCGTGGTCGCCGGATTTAAGAATGAGTGTGATCAGGCCTTTATTGATGAAGGCTGAAGTTTCTCCCGCTTTGAGCATAGCTGTGAAGGCATTGAGAAGCTCCGGCACGACTTCTTGTGCGCATTCGTGGAAAAATTCCATGGGGACACCGTCATGTCCGGGTGCCTTTCCTTTAGGAAGGGCGTGGATGGCGTCATGAACCTTTGTTAGCATGAAGTTTTTAGTCAAATTCGAGTTCGTGTCTCCCGTGACCTTGGTCGGGACGCTTAGCTAGCATTGTTTTTGGGCTTCCGTGGTGCCAGGAGCGTGAGAATCCAAGGTGTACAGGCATGTGTAGTAGTCAATGATGTAGTGGGTGAGGTCGCATTGGCCCATGACGGTCCCGGACTCAGTTTCTAGTTCTCTCAGTAGAGCCTTCTTTTTTCCAATACGATGAAAGTCAAAGAAGGCTTTGGAACAAGTGTCACCATACCTGAGCCACTTGGTTGAGGAGAAATGTCGGTTGCGCGCCATGGAGCCCTAGAAGACTTCTGCGAGCTTGCCCTGAGCGTCGAAGAGGATGTTTCTCACCTCCACGTTAGACGGGTCTCTTTGCAACTGGATTTTCGCCAGCTGTATTTTTTTGGCATGTGTCCTAACGTGTGCTCCTTGAGTGCGCTTTTTCTCTCTTGTGAGACGCATGTTGCTGTGCATGACTCTCCCGATTGCCGCCTCGAGCCATACCAACCAGTCTTGGTCGTTTGACGGGCATGATTAATCTTCGGCCCATGCCTCTAGCATCTCTTGCTTACTCTTTCTCTTGCTTACTCTTTTCCTCGCTTAGCAAGGAGGTGTCAAAGAATCACAGGGGGTTGTCGGGGGGTGGGGGGGGGTGTTGTCCCCACACCGTGATGATTAGAGGCGAATGGTCTGATAGTTTCCTTACGGACGCCGCGGTCTCGATTCTGCCTCCCTTTTCATCTATGTCTTGTGAGATCATGAATTTGTCGATTCGCAACACGGCCAAGTGCGTGCCTAATCTCCCATTGTCAAATTTTTTTTTTTTCTTGACATCTCTCGAAAACTATCGAGACGCCAAGCGTCAACCAGTCCGTAGTGAAGTGTCATGTGGTGCCAGGAGGCTGCCTCTCTCCTGTGCATTTGTCTTTCGTCGGAGGTACCTCTACGGTCAGTTTTTTCGAGATGGTTGAAGTCACCTCCCACGATGATGTGATCGGCGGTGAATTCGGCTTTTGTTAACTTATGCCAGAGTGGGGCTCTGTCGTTGGAGGAACGCTGGGCGTAGACATTGACGATGGTTAGGGACATGTTGTCGGGAGATTGGAACGCGATGAATTGCGCTTGTCCTTCCATCAGGATTCCGTATTTTTTTACGAGGGGCACGATCGCCTTGTCGACCAGGATTGATGTGTTAGCACTCGTCTTTTGTGAACGACCCATTGGAATTCTTTCATTCCAGAAGGAGCTCCCTTTTCACTACTCGATTCCTCTGGCGGAAGTCTGGATTCCTTCCTTCCCCAGATGATGCTCTTAAATGAGGAGGATTTGAAGAGGGGTGGAGAGTGAGGCCAGCCAGGCCTTTATTTCTTTCAGTTTGGGCGTATCGCCCCTTAGGCCCCTGACGTTGAAAGAGGCCATGGTTAGTGGTTTCTCAATCATAGGTAAGACGGTTCCGGGCAGCTGGGGGGCCGATCGATCCCAAGGTCTTAGTGATGTCGCTTGACGGGAGCTCTTCATCGCCATCATTCATTTTTTGCTCAGCGCGGGCAAGAGTGGTGTTGTCCATCCATGTGCCCACCAACGCCGAGATGTCAAGTTTGGTGAAGCGTTTCTTTCGTGCCGCCTGAAAGGAAGCTTGGATGCTCGCCGAACGATTCTTGTTCTCTTGATGGGTCGAGTTCTCCGTTTCGGCCTTCATTAGCAAGCTGTCGCAACCCCACTTTGGGGCTAAGTGTGAGAAGGCAACTCACACTCCCAAAAGTGGGAAAATGGAGTCCTCCGGGACTCCCAAAAACTCAGAAGACAATTTGAGGCGTCAAATCTCGTTACCTTGGTGCGTTCTTTATATTAATGGACAGCTCTTGAAGTGTAGATGTCCAAAATGAGCTTGCATTGCCCATTTGGACATCTGCAGCCCAAGTTATGGGCAAAAGAAGGGCCGGGAGTTAAACTGTCAATTTGACTCCCGACCACTAAAAGTCAGGAATCGACCTCTTCCCGAAGTCGCCTTAAGGAGTGCGACATGGCGTTGAAAAGCTATCGACGAGAGCTACAAATTTGGTTTAGAGCTCGTCCCTATCCAAGTTCGGGGCGAGGAGATATGGCCGTCCAAAGTCCCGGGACTCTAACCTGGGACAGTTTCGGGACTCCAACTTGGGAGTCTCGGGAAAAAGAGCCATTTCGATGTAGCCTTGGTGGAGAGCTGTAGAGTATACTATATGGGGGAAGGTGGTGGCTTCCCCCAAGTCCGGGCCGTGGTGAGTCTTGTGTGTAAAAGTGCCCGTGGCTTGTCCCAACACCCAAAGGTGTTCCCGAATGTGAACTAACCCTCTTGTGGTTGGTTTTGGATGCAAATTCGTGCTTGATCTTCTAATCCATCTTCCTAGTCTAATCCCGGGACTTCTAGCACGCCCCTCTACCCCTTTTTAGTGCTGGAAGTCGGGAGCACCCCTCAAGTCCCAACTTTCCGCAACTCAACATAGTTGGACCCTCAAGTGGGTTCAACCCGGGACTTGGGAGTGCGTCACAAGCTGTGTGCCGGGGCTACGAATTCGACTTCATTGTTCATACTAGGTATGAGATCCAATGATTTCCAATGCAAGTGTCGCTTGTTTTGAATGTTTAGGGCGCTTGCTCCCGTGTCTATGTGAACTAGGATAGTGCATTCCACTCCCCCCCTGCTCGTCACCTCTTGCTAGTTCCATTCCAACTGGGGCTGATCTTTGAGTGTTAACTTGTATCTAAGGACTTTCTCTTCTAGTTCAACTTCTAGACGATGTATAAGGTCTGCCTAGGCTTAATTGTGTGACCATTCGGCTTCAGTTGGGCCCGTGATTCTAATGTTGAACGGGAGGCTCGGCCGGGCTTGGTTCTTGGAATGCACAAGTGTTTCCTTCCGGGAGTTCTTCTCCCTGACCAAAACTGGCCACACTCTAGCCTTGAGGGGTTCGCAATTTGGTGGAATTGAGATGCCCAAGGAGGTGAAGAAAGAGGGGGGTACCTCGGAATGTAGTTGTCCTTTCTTCCCTCCCGGCGTTGTCTCTTGTTGCGAAGTGTGGGGGATCAGCTGTTAGGATTCTTACTTGGGGGAGGCGAGTTTAGGAACGTGCCTCCTTCGCCCTTGGAAAGACCATCCATTGGTTGCGTCCTCTTGGAGCTTGTTTATTGTTTTTGCGTTTCGGTTCCCTTCGTTGGGGCTAGCGAAGGGGTTGGCGCTTGCTTCCAAGGCGAGTGCTTATGGGTTGGCCAATCTCGATAGTCCAAAGCATAATTTGGCCTTTGGTGTAGACTCTCTTTCTGGGCGCCATTCGGCTCTCGCCTAGGTGTTGTTCTTGGCATGGTTTGGAGACTCTGGAAGTTCAGCCATGTGCGTGTGCTGAGAGAAAAAGAGAGAGAGAGAGAGAGAGGGCAACTGAAGGTATTACATGCACATTCATAGATACGACAACCCACTCATTCCAAGCTCCAGCAATCCGCAAAACAGCTAACCTGGAATGGTACCTCATCAAACACTGAAGATATTAGAGATGTATTCAGGCCAAAATGGGATGTCAGGGAGAAAAAAACCTTCCCTGATGGTCGTGAATGTCTGCAATTTTTGGCCTGTAACTAGTAGCTTATTGCGTGTATGTGGCTAGAGTGAACCAACAACCACAAGTGCACCAGTTTAGGATGAGGTTGTTCAAGCCAGGGATGAACCAAAAACATATTCTCTTCCCCTGCCCAAGGATTTTTCAGCCCTTTTCTCTGCCTCAAAATTTTCCCATCCTACTTACCTCCTTCACTTCATTTCCCGCTCACTCCATCTCCAAAGCTCGAGAGAGCTCCTGAGCTTAAGTAGCACAAAGTTTCGAGGAGATGTGAGACACAAGGCTTGAAGAAGGTGGAGAGGAAAAGGCAAGAGGAGCGTTTCATCCCAAATGTAGAAGCGAGAGGAAAAATGTAAACTCCTTCCCTTCTCTACATTTTTTTTCTTTTCTATGGTTTTTTTCTCTCTATGTTTTTTTTTCTTCTTCTTCTACTTCAAAAGAAAAAGATGCCATCATCTTCTTTTTTCATTTTTTTGTTTTTGTTTGAAGCGAAAAAGGCAACAACACAAGCATGTCGTTGCTTTTTTTTTTCTTTTGTTTTTTGTTGCGAACAAGGCAATGACAACAAGCTTGCTACTGTCCCAAAATTTTCCCCTCCTACCTACCTCCTTCCTACCTACCTGCTTACCTCACTTCATTTCACGCTCATTCCATCATTAGAACTTAGGAGAACTTGAATCAGGAAGGCAGAAGAGGGAGGGCAAAACTAAGAGCTAAAAGTGGGAAGGCAAAAGTGGTAGCCAGGAAAAAGTGCTTGAAACAAAAGGGCAAAAGCAGGAGCCAAAAATGAGAAGGCAAAATGGGAGCTTTAAGGTAAGTTCTTTCTTTACTTTTGGTTTTTTTTTGTTGTTTTCTTACATGTTTTGTCTACTCTATGTTTAAGAAGAAGAAGATGACGACAATGTGCCATCGTCTTCTTCTATGGTGTTGTAGCGAAAAAGACGATAATAACTTATTGTCGTCGCCTTCTTCTCTATGTTTGAGAAGAAGAAAATGATGGCATCGTTTTCTTCTATGATGCTATTACAACAAAGAAAGCTACGACAACACGTTGTTGTCGCCTTCTTCGTTGTGTCCGAGAAGAAAAAAACGACGATGGCGCAACAACGCATTGTCGCCTTTTTCTTTGGTGGTGTTGAAATGAAAAAAGCAATGGCAACTTGTTGTTTTCTTTTATGTGTTAAAGAAGAAGAAGATAATGGCAATGCATCATCATCTTCTTCAATGGTGTTGTTGCAACAAAGAAAGTGACGACCACCTTCTTCTCTATTTAAGAAGAAGAAGAAAACGATGTGACAATGCACCGTTGTCTTCTTTTGTGGTGGTGTTCTAGCGAAAAAGGCGACGACAACTTGCTACAATTGCCTTCTTCTTTAATGGTGTTACAACAAAGAAAGCAACGACAACTTGTTATTATACCGTTCTTCTCTATCTTAGAAAAGAAGAAAACGATGACAATGTGTTATCATCTTCTTTTGTGGTGATGTTGCAATGAAGAAAACGACGATAACTTGCTACCTTCACCTTTTTCTCTATTTGAAAAATAAAATAAAATAATGGTGCGACAACTTTCATCACCTTCTTTGATGGCTTTGTTGCAAAAAATGGTGACAGCGATTATCGTCGCCTTTTTCAGTGGTTTTGCTATGAAAAAGGTGACAACAACAATGTCATCGCCTTCTTCTATGGTGGTGGTGCTATGAAGAACCGCCTTCTTTCTTTTTATTCTTTCTTTTCTTTTATGGTCATTTTGGTCCAATTCATTAAAATTAACAATTAACAATGAAATGGTGGTTTTTTTTTTATGCTGAAGGTTGTAATGGCTAGAGGAAGGAGATTGAAAAAAGGTGGTGGTGATTTGGAAGCTCAAAAGCAAAATGTTGCTTCATCATATTCAACAACTAGGAAGCAAAATGTTGATGAATTACAAGCAGGACTTGGGGAGCAAAAAATGTTGCTCCATCATAATCAAAACCTGGGGAACAAAATGTTGTTTCATCAAAATCGAAAATTGATGAATCAAGCAATCTATGTGGCTTAGAATTAACAATAGTGATAGTCTAAAATTCAAATGATGAGATCATTCCCAATACAGATTGGGAATTTTGATTGAAAAATGCTGGGTTAAATTGTTTTGGAATTTACACACATTACATTTTTAAAAAAATTTAAAATTGTACAATTTTTCTCAAAAGTTTTTTGCAATACTTAAAAGTAGTTAAAGTTTGTAGTAGTTACATCTGATTGTGTGATTTTATGTTTTGCAATACTTGCATTCTATTTTTTGAACTTTTTATGTGTAAGGTTTTAGGGTTAGGATTTTTTATTAAAAATAATGAATTTTTAAAATATATTTCTTGGATTAGGTCCAAAACTTGAAACCAACTAAGCCTTTCAACCACTAACACCCCCTTGTCCACCTAATATGGTTCAGAAGGATAAAAAATGGATGAAGGTTGAGTTGAAATGAAAGTGTAAAGTTGGCACTTGCATTGTCGCATATTGTGCCAAATGGTTGTTGACCAAACATTTGAAGGAGGTGCATGGCTTGATGGTAAAAAAGGCCAAACCTGGGAAACCTTCAACTTGTGAAGGAGGTCCTCGACATCAATACCATGCTAAAATGAACGTTTGCATCTTGAGAAATGCCATGGCCATGCAAAGGCAGAATGATCAAAAGGTTGTTAGTTATGCTCGTGCCAAAGCCTAATGCAAGTGGGATAAGTTGATAATTTTTGTAGAACAATGTCCACCATTACTAAAACCAACTTTGGTCAAATTAACTTCAAGTCAATTGTTGCAAGTGTTAGGTCTTATGCCTGGGGCGTGGGAAACGTGCTTCGAAATGTAACATCACGGATGGAGAAGGATGAAAATTTACAAGAGATGATTCAATCCACCTGTTCTACATATGCATAACGATTGAAGATGGCATGGGATGTTAAAAATTAGGATCAATAGTCCATTAAAGCAAATCGAATACAATAATTAATAAATGTATTGAATTTCCATGAATCTATAATGATACATGGAAGGTAAGAAAAAATAATAATCAATGTTTTTTTTTAAAATAATTTTGTTTCATCTAAGGTGTGTTAAAATTTAATTTGGTGATTTTTGGGTGTTTATAAGATTCAAGGCATAACAAAGGAAAAGTTTGTTACAAATGTAATTTAAGTTGAAATGCAACATCGCCATCTATACACTGCTCGTCATGCAACAAGGGCTGCAAATGCAATAATTATTTACCAAGATAAACAGGGGATTATAAATAATGATATGGTTTAAGGTTTTTAATTTATATAGTGAGCTAGGTTTTTTCAGCCCTTTCATTTTTTGGACTACCCAATTTTTGAACTTTGGTCCTTTAATATATTATAGAGAACCTTTTTTTTATTGGGTTTTTTAACATTTTTTGATCCACCCATATTTTTACATTTTTTATCAATATAATATTTTCCTTTAGTCACACTTGTTTAATAAGTATATGGTTAATTATATATGTCTTCTTTTTCATAATCTTCTTAGTACTTTAAATGTAAGAATCAAAACTTAAATAGGCCCATATGAATAGGTAACATTAATTTGTCTAGGGTTTACAAATATCGAAATGAACATTGTGCAATACCCACATCTTTTCTATTATAATTTTCATAAGGCCATTTAAAATAAGCAATACCCACATAGGTCTCATAAATAATTATTAGTTTTTTTACATCCATTGCAATACTCGCATATAGGTTTCGTAAATAATTGTTGGTTTTTTTCATCCATTGCAATACCTGCATATAAGTTTAATAGTTGATTTTTTTAACATCCATTATAGTACCCACATATAAGTCCATAAATAGTTATTGATTTTTAACATATTTTGCAATACTTACATACAGGTTTCCATTATAATATTTACAGGATTCATATGACATAATAATCTAATTTAATTATCAACAAATAATGTCATAATTAAGGAATTACTAAAAAAATATTTCAAATAATGTAAATGATTTATTATCATATTTAAACAATCATTTATTTATTAAGTAATTGATTATTTGGTTGAACCTTAATTGTTTAGATAATTAAAATTTAGATATAAAAATCAAATCAATAATTTGATATTTAATTTACTATCTTAAATTCTTTTATGTTAATAAGTTATTCAAATCATTATTTTAAATAATTATTCATGATAATTAATTGTTGTAAAATTAATTTAGTTATATAAAAAAACATATTTTGGGTACCCAAATTATTTATTTTGAAGCAACCTTATATGTGGATATTGCATTTAAGGTTTATTCTTCACCTTAGGTAGTCTAAATCACCTACACATTATTTCAAAATGAACTTACATGCAAGTATTGCAAATAGGTTTTGGTTTTCATTGAAAGGCCACCCAAATTATATATTGGTTATTTAAAATGACCCTACATGTGGGTATTGCATTTAGGGTTAGGTCTGCACCTTAGGTTACCTAAATCACCTAAGGGTTATATTGAAATGAACTTGAATATGGGTATTGCATTTAGGGCTAAGTATTCATGTAATTTTGTAATACCTACACACGTACTTATTTTCACCAACTAGAAATTTGGCCTTAATTTTTTGAATAATTAAATAAAATTTGTAACAAAACATAAAAGAAGGTATGTCTTTTACCATTTAGTAATGTTTCCAAGTTAAGTTCTTTCATTTTCTTTCAAAATATATAAAAATGACATTGCATTGTTTTACATATGTTTAAGCCCTAAAAATTTCGCCCAAAATGCACCTTAGATTTATTTTAATTATTATAGACTTGTAAAAAAATGTTAATTAATTTCTGTCCCAAACTCTAAACCTAAACCATAATTTTAACATTAAATAATAAGTTTTACATTAAACCCTAACCCCTTGTATCATCAATATGACCAAATTTACATTATGTTCATTTTTATATATGTTAAATCATATTATACGGTGAATAAATAATTTTGAAAACATGAATTTCATGATGTATTAGTAGGGAATCAAATTTTTTTAAATATTTTTATGTTTCGTGGTTAATGAATTATCACAATTTGATACGGGTATTGCATTTAAACAAAAGTGAGTTAGGAAATATTAAGTTTTAACAACTATGGAACATATGGAAATAAAGGAGATTCATAATTATGTTATAGATTTAAACAAGTGATAAGATCAAAAACCAATACAATGAACAAAGTTTAGAATATAAACCTTAAGCCTTGATATATATGAACCAAATTCCTAAACATTAAATCATACGGCATAACCTTAAAAATCCAAATGATATTTTGCCATAAACCCTATTACAACCCTAACTATACAAACCCTAAAAAAAAAAAGTCCTAGTTGTATATGCCTTAAACCCAAAAAACTACACAAAATATATATAATATATAAATTATATAATGCAAAAACAAATTAAAATTAAAATAGGAAAAAAATTAGAAACCAAATTTTAAAGCTTTTAAATTACAAAGATTTATTAACTTAAAAAAAACCTTAATTATCAAAAACAATCAAATAAATTTTGTAAAAAAATAAAAGAAAATATGTTTCTTACCTTTGTGTGATCTAATTTTTTCCACTCTTTTTGAAAAATACGTAGAATGAAATTGTATTATTTCACATATGTCTAAACCTTAAAATTCCCCCCCCTTAAATTTAACTTAGTTTAGGTTAATTACTATAGATGTGAAAAATTTGCTAACTAATTTATGTGTCACAACCTTAAACCTAAACCATAATCCAATAATACATACTTATAATAATTACATGAAAAGATGTATTGTAATGTTCATTCCATTAATAAATTAGATAAACAAAATTTAGTAAAATATGCATTAACTAAACCAAAATGGCTACAATTATGACATTATTTCCACTATAAATTGTTTGTAATACTTACATATGAGGACCTATGTTCATCATCCATGAATTAAGGCAAACCTTAATAAATTAATAGGTAGGATTACGGTGTTGGGGGGCTGGGAAAAGTGAGTAGGTAATTAGTTAGGTATTTGGCTATGTAAAAAGCATAAGTAGGTAGGTGAACATAGTGGTAGGTAGGAAGGTGGGTGCATAGGTAGGTAAGTAGGTATATAAGTAGGTAGTTGGGTTAGTAGGTAAGTTAGTAAATAGAAAGGAAGTTCAAGGAGCAAGGTTAATAGGTTATTAAAATAGGTAGGCATGTAGGTAGGCAAGTTAATAGGTAGGAAAAAAGTTACACTAGCAAGGTAGTTAGGTAGATAGGCAAGTTAGTACGTAGGAAACAAGTTACCTTATTAAGGTGACTAGGTTTGTAAAATTTATGTCAATAGGGTGGTTGTATGTATAGGGTTGTTAAATAGTAATGTAGCTAAGTCAGTAGGGTAAGTAGTTAGTACAATGGTTGGGTCAATAGGGAAGTTAAATCAATAAGGTATGTAATTAATAAGGTAGTTGGTTAGTAGGGTAGGTAGTTAGTATAGTAATTAAGTCAATAAGATAACTAGTTATCAAAGTAATTATGTCAATAAGGGATAATTAGTAAAGTACCAAGGTTGGTACAATACTTATGAAGGTAGGAAGGTGAATAGGATAGTTATGTGTGAGGTCAGGTTCAGGGAAAAAGCAACCAAGAACAAACCAAAAAAAAAGGTACAATGGTTAGTAGCAAAAATAAATGGACTATGATGAACCCCATTTGACAACGAATGAAAAAACCCAACCCATCCAATTGACAAAATGGCCAATTGGTGCATTGTTGGCTACTAGTTCACTCAAGCCCATGTATGTCTCTGCCATTATAGGCTTGAAAACTATTATCTCTTTTTGAAGTCCCATCCTCCTCCCTATAGGCTCCTTCGTCCATGTCTTTCGTTATCGGCCTCTTATTGTTGCACTAGAAGGGTCACAAACATGATGGATATGCAGCTAGGCCCAACCAAGAAAAGTGGCTACAACAACCATGGAAAGGCCCACTAGTTGTGGAGATTTTGCTCCCCACATGAGCAGCAAAGGGCTGCAACCCAGCCACAACCTACCAAAAGAGAAAAAAAACCCCTACAGAGCCCCAAAAATTTTTATTTAGTGAACGGGTTTAGGGTTCATTCTTGTGCACACGTCAAATTGATTAATTTTTAACCAAAGAAGGTACGAACAGGGACATTTCTCAAATCATTTTCAAGTGCACAACAATGGAAAATTTTTCTTTCACCTAACTTCTTATGGGCTCTCCACCTTCATCTACCAATGCTATGGTCCCACATGTCTCACATGTGTTTTTTGCATTTGATCCTTCACATTCACTTAATGTTGTGTCTAGTATCTCACGTTCCAAAAAGTTCAAGAAAGCTACTAACAAGGGTTGTGATTGGAGTGAGGATGCAACTATTTTTTTGTTATAGTGCTTTGAGGAAAAAAATTTGGTTATTGGCAAGGGCTACTTCAAGCAAGCTCATTAGCGAGAAATTGTAACAAAATTGGCCAAGACATTTCCACATGAGCTAATGCAGAATCATGCCAAAGTCAAAGACAAGTGGGAGAAGCTCAAGAAAAAATATATTACCAAAAAAAAAACAAGAGTCATTATAATTGTTCCTTTATAATGGTCTTGGTTTGATTGTATAGATCAAATTTTTATAGGCATTGTAAAGGCAGATGGTTTACCGAGGGGGAAGATATGGGGATACCAACAAGAAATTCCCATCAAAGTATAGAAAAAACTAAACATCACATTGAACTAGAGTGTGAAGAAATTCCATCACCAAGTGACATGTCTTCTCCTATTCACACAACACTAGTGTTTGTTGATGGAATGCATGTAGACGCATCCCCACCTCATCCTTGCAGCACTCGTGCTTGCCATCAACAAGGTGTTGATGGTAAACATGTTTCAAATAAACGTTGTAGAAATTCTGGAGGTGCAAATAACCTTGCTATAACATTGTCAAGCTTTGCAGAATCTTCAAACAAAATTAAAATTCTTAAGCTTGAAACACAAAAAGAAGCAATTGAATGAGCTAATAAACTTGTAGAAAAGTTTTTAGATGCGTAAGTTCAAATTGTAACTATTTTTGCTAGTGCTTTAAAACCAAGAGCTATTAGGGAGGTAGGTTAGGGAATTGGGTTTCATGTGTGTGTGTTTTCCAACAAAGCATGCAACATTGTACTTCAAGTTTGATATGAAATAAGATAAATTTTTATTTCCAAATGGGCTCAACAAACATGAAACATTGTATGATATGTAATGTTACATGTAATAAAAGAAATGTTAAGCTAATGGGTTACGTTCTAACCATGATGCAAATAAAGCATTACCACCACTTCACCGACCTCCTTTGTTGCATCCCCTTCTTTATAAACAAGAACATGTTGGACATGAAACCCCCCCAAGGAATCCCCTTTTTGACATACATCTCACACCACTACTTTAGGCATGTCTATCAATTGGCAAAAATTGTGAAGAACACAACAAGCCATGATAATTTTCCCACCTTTATCAACTTTGCGATTGAGATTTTTCAAAATACAATGCCATCGATTTTTCAAATTTCCAAAACCATTCTCAATGAGCACATGACCATGATTCACTAAATTGTCAAACCGCACCTTATTGGGGTCACATCTATCTTTGAAAATTTTCATCAAATATGTTCACAATTGGTATGTTGCATCACCTAGCAAGAAAAAATATATTTGCACTCCATCAACATCAACTACAAGCTTTGTCAAAATTTTCCAAAACTAAGTTCCATTTACAAACTATTTAATTTGAATAATTCACCATTAGTAACTCCTCTAGGTTGTGATGCAGAAACATTCTATAAAATTTTATCACAATCACATACCCCTTGTAGGACAATGTTATTTTTACAATTATAAAAGTCTATAGTAAATGCAATGACTTTCCTATTTGCTTTTCAAACAAAGGGATGTGAGTTTTGTCTATAACACTTACAATGTTCTACAATTTAGAAATATCTTAAAAAATTTCTATGATTCAATGCAATTGACTTGTGCTTGGAGTGTGGATATAAATGTCAAACAATTTGTCATGATTAGCAAGTTATATATTTACGAATTGTTGATGCTCCAACGTTGTACAAATCTACCATCCATTCAACAAAATTCCCATGGGCTAATTTGTACAACACAATTTTCACAACTTTTGAATTTGGTAAGGGTGTCTGCACAAACATTTCAACATTTAATTTTAAAAACTAGTGCAATCGTTCCAAAAAAAAATTGAAAAACCAAAAATGTCATTATGTAAACTTGCAAATATTTTTTATCCAACATTTGTGGTGTAGTGTGCCAAATATTCCCTTCAACAATGTCAAAATGTGTTTGTTATAGCCCTTGGTTATTTCCACCACATCTTTTGAAAACACGGTTTTCAATAAGAAAGGGAAAAAAAAACAAAGGAAAAAACCTTTGCATCAATGAAGGTTCTAATGGAAAAAATATTTGTGCCCTTTGCATTCTGAAAGCATTATAAATTAAACAAAAGAAATAAAACCAAAGACAAATTATAAGTGCATTGTTGTAGTGATCCATGTTGTTGAACAACTATAAATTTTAAAAATCAAAACTATGGTGTATTTGTTTCATCAAGTTATGTCTCAAGGCATGGCAAAATTCCCAAGTCTTTTCCTTAAAAAAAGGAGAGAATCATAGTCAAAAAAAAAATTACTTAAGTTGTTAAAGTAAATTATGGTTCCTTTTAGAAGTCCAAATAAATGCAAGTTAAAAATTATTGGGTTATCCAATTTTTTTAATAACCCCTTAATAAAAAGATGTGTGGAAGGAGGTTAAAAAATGATCCCTTCCACAAAATTACGTGGAAAGCCCCCCCCCCCCTCCAAAATGAATCTAAAAAAAAAAAAGTGTGGAAGGAGGGGCCCCATGGGGCTTGGTTGATAACCATGTGTGTTGGCTTTGGCTATGCAACTAGGTTCATTTTCTCCACATCAATGGCTATGGATTGCACAACCATTTTATTTTTTAGTCATGTGCGTAGCCCAAAAGTAGACAACAACCTTGTTGTAACTTTGCGTAATTACTTTCATTATGGCCCAAAATTTACATACATTTATTTACAATTTTTTTTTAAAATCCTAAATTTGGGTTTTTTTAATAATTTTGTGTGTGATGTAGCCAAAGTTGGCTTTCACACAACAAGAATTAGCCAAATTTGGCTACAAGTTAGAAAGGAAAAAAGACAAATTTAAGAATCCTACTATATTTGGCGATGGGTTTGAAACATATTGTGTAAATTTGGAAAATTCAAATAAAATACCCCTTTAAATTTGGGGCCACTTTGGCGCATTTGTTTTCACAAAAATCCTTTGTATGAGCCACATTAGTTTTTTTTATAATTTTTTTTTGCCAAGTAGCAAAAATTTGCCAACAAAAAAACCAATTCCCTAAATATTATAAAATCCTATTCAAATTTAGTGAAAAAATAAATTGGATATTTCCTTTAACTTTCATAAACACGAATGAATTTTTTTTGATGTGGGGATGCATGTTGTCAATGAAAAGTAATTACTTCTATTTTGGCATCAAATATCATTTTTTGATCATTAATCATTTTTAAAACAATAAAATGGAATCAATGAAATGAATAATCTAACATTACTATAAAATGTGGGTGTAGTTCACCAATCCTCATTCACTAGACTAGTGAATTCATTGCTTCTTCACTGGTCCCCCGTTCACTATAACTAGTGAATTCACTCAACATCTAGTGAAATCACTTGGTGTACAAGGACACCTTTTGTTGTAGTGTAGTCACAAACAATAATTAAATATGTAAATGTCTAGATCTTTAAACTTCTAAAGGTGTCTCTTGTTTTGACTTCCTCTTTTCAAAATTTTATTTTTCTTCAAAAAACCATTTAAACCTTGTGTTCTAATATAATGTGTAATGATAATAATCATTTTGACATTTTGATTCATTGAACAAGCACTCTAATACAAGGAAAGGGAAGATAATGACACCTAAACATGTTGTGGGTGATTATCATCTAAACTTTAATTATGCCCATACGAAGAATGAGAATATTTATGGGCTTAATAGGAAGGACACCATTGGAAAACAAGTGTAAAATGGAGGTCAAATTGAAAAAAAATTAAAAATAAGCGCAATTCATTGGAATTTGGCATTTTCTTTGTTTGGGGTCTTCAATGATCAATTTCAAGATCCTTCAAGGTTTGTTTTCATTTCAAAATGTGTGAAATGCACCAACAATGCATTGATGATTTGATCTTTAGGTTGGGCTATGGATCATGTAATGCAAGAGGTGGTGTTGAGGGCCACCAAAGTGATCATTCCCTTTGACAATTTCTAATTTAAATGAGTTTAATATATCCCTAGTCTTCTTGTGGATGTAGTGCATTGGTTGTTTATGGTGGTGACTTTTGCTAATGCTCAACATGCAATACATATATCAACATGAATATGCCACAATTGTTTTTTTCTTTTTTCAAGTTACTAACTTATTTATTTTGTGTAAGTTCACCTTCCATTGTGATGGGTACAAGTTGTAGCTCAACTCTCCTATAAGGCATTTGAATTAGAATAACAAACATTCAATGTTCATTTAATTCCTTTCTATGTTTAAATCTAATTTACAATTACTTGCACTTACACATGAACACCAAAGAGTTGTCACTTGCATTTTCAATTAGATGTAAATAGTTGCATAATATAAAGAACAAGGCATACTTTTATTCCCAACCTACATATGTGGCAAGGGAAGTTGCAACCTCATGACAAGGGTGTTTGCCACTTGGATATCCAATTTATTAATGAAAGAAAAATGAAAAGAAAAACATTGGTTGAGACTTGTTTGTCCCCAATAGCAAGCAATCTACACTTGAATGTGTCATAAATTTACAAAGGATGTGGAAACAATGACAAAAGTCCTTCATTAAAATATTGCAAGGGAAAAATTTCACATATGTGAATCATTTGTAGTATGTACAATATTAGGCATTACATATGTAGTTGGAATGGTCGACTATTTGTGGCTCGTGTTTGGCAAATACATGAGCCACAAATGGTTGACAATTTGTAATGAAAATGAATTTTCTTTCACATATGGGCATAATTATTTGTTATAATTTGTGGAGAAAATAAAGTATTTATGTCATTAATGAAAAAAAATATTAAAACATACATTGTTTATGTATATTTCATTAAAAACATTTTTAACAATGATAATATTATTAACAACACATTTTATGCTTATATAATCATACAATAATGAAGATTATTGTGCATTTATTGGTCATATATATTTTATCATTAGCAATTATAACCATTAATTGGATTAGCCAAAAAAATCCACATGTGTTTTATCTTATATCTAAACTAAGTACATAATTACATCTGATGTTACAAGTTAAATGATGTCTTTTCCATTTTGCTTCATTAGCATTTATCCTCCATAGAGGAAAATTGTAATAGCCATACAATATGACTAAAACCAAGGTTGTATGCCTTATTTTAAATCTCAATTGTTCATGTTCACAAAAAAAAATATTAAGATTTTTCATTTGATGTAAGGAAAATTTGAAAAAACTTTTAGTTTTTTGTATTATAGCACAAATAACATGGTTGTAAAATATTTATTATCAAATTATTCATGACAAACATAATGCAAATCATCATATTGATGGGAATAGAAAATCTATAACATTCTTGACTAGGAGAATTGGGAATAAACTCATTAGCAGATTAATGCTGCTAATAAACTAATCTTAGTGACATGTTGAAATCTTGACATGTAAGAAAAATTATATTCACACTTTTAATGCAACCCTTTGTTGTCGAGATACTTAAATTGTGAAGTGTAAAAATTGTTGTTTTTTGCTCTTGAAACCTTGAACAAACACCTCATTAAATTGAAACCAACATTGCTTAATATTTGAGATTTTTCAACTTACCCAAGTTATCCAATCATTACATTTATTTATTATCAAGATGGAAATCATTATGGTGACACATACTTGGTCATGTTAATGACATCTTATGGATGTGAATTATAAATGTAACAACATCATTACTTAGAGTTTTTTTACATAATAAAGTTATCAATAAAGTCCTTCCAAAAGGGCATTGAAACTCCCAATTTTGTTGAAACCAAGAGTAAATACAGAACAAGGCACAAAATTTAAACAAAAGGAATGGGCCATCAAACCCAATTTTCAACCAAAACTTGTGGTCAAACAAGTTTGGTATTGAGTTCATGCACATTGATTTTCTTCATGCTAGCAAAAAAACATTGTTGTAATTCGTGCATGTTTAGTAGTTTCAAGTGTTTGTTCGTGTGTATGTCTAATGTGAAAAGGGATCAAAAGGAGAAGAGAAAAAGCTTGTGTTTGGTACAAAAGACAAGAAAAAGGTGAAAGAGAAGAGAAAATTAAAAAAACATGAAGCTTGTGAGGGAAAGCTTGAGTGTTGAAGATGAGAGATGTTTGGAAAGAGTCAAGAGAGGGTGTTGAGGATTGTGGAGAGGGAATTAGAAAAATGTAATTTCCTTCTATATAGGTGGGAGGGAATTTCACAAATGAAATCCACACTTCCCAAGGTTATTAAATTCATGATAACATTCAAGGTATTTAACATAAAATATTTGACAATAATTGTCAAGCAAAATATTTGAAGGGCTTTCTTACAAGTTGGAAGATTTTTTTCCACTTTGTAGACTAGGCCTCTTGACCTTTTTTTTCCCCTCTTTCCAACATTTCCTCTTATTTCAAAAATTTATATGTCCTTTAATAAAATCTTCATCCAATGTAGTGCAACTTGTGAGAAAAAAAAAGTTGAGCTTAGAAAACAATTGGTAATGGTGAAGAGGGGATACATAGACAAAAAATATTTGAAAAGAAAAGATAAACCCCCCCCCCCCCCAAACACCCACCCCCCCCAACAACACCACCCCCCCGGGACAGAACAAGCAGACCTTCATGCCACCCTCGTGTTCTCACC
>Ga0116227_10003008_pt1 | contig 37857 bp, 24 predicted proteins | sample S1TSphgellanicum_FD_89693 | JGI IMG/M metagenome (GOLD analysis project Ga0116227, IMG submission 89693) | Host-associated microbial communities from peat moss isolated from Minnesota, USA - S1T2_Fb - Sphagnum magellanicum MG | ecosystem: Host-associated > Plants > Peat moss > Unclassified...
AAGCTTTAATGCACAAACCATTGGACTCCCACACCTATGTTATGTGTCCCTTCTTCACCTTCAAACTGCCTCCCTCCCCCATGCCTTCTTAAGTTGATATAAAAAAATGTGGCCATGAATATCTAGGCTCTCCCAATGTAAAGAAATTTTGGGCTAGGTTTTTATGTTGGGTAAAGCTTGAGGAAAAGGGATGCACATAAGTACAATACCCATGTTTTACCCTACATGTAAAGATTTCCGCCTTATTTTAACACGGAAAGGGGTGGGCTTTATAAATCAAATTTTTGGTCTTAAAACACAATTTAAGGGATTTTTTAAAAACCCCTTTTAATTAGAAATATGTGTTAAAGAGTAGGCCACCCATGGTGGATTATGGTTCCAAACAAGTCATTGGATGAACCTCTATGTAATTTCGACAAATTAAGTATGATAAATATGGTTGTAAAAATGATAGTGTTAATTATGTTCATAACAACTTGGATACACATGTCATCAAGTTGTATTCATATTTGTTCCCATAATTCACTTCTTATTCTTGGACTATAGTGTTCCAATCCTTGGCACATCTTAACTTCATAGTCTCATGTTACACTTGTTAGTTTTTCTTTCTTGTTTTAGTTTACATGTTTTTGTTTCAAATTTGCACTTCAAATTTTCGTGCAAAATGATGGACAATGAAGAACAAGGACTTATTAATATTTCATTTCAAAAACAATCAAGGGAAGAAAGTATGCAATTTGTGAAAAAGAGCTTGTAGAAATTAGAAAGAACAACAATCTTACACCATCATCCATTGCGCAGATCATGATGTGCATATGCTTAATATGGATGGTTTAAATCTCAACAACATTGCTACTGTGTGAGTGCATGAACATGAGCAGTGAGCTTGTGAGTGGTGAACAAGAAACATGTGAGTTGAACTTTTGTGAACCACATAGAATCTTTAAAGAATATATTTTCCACATAAGCCAAATATTCTCTCTATGTAGATAAAAATATTCCATACACATGGGCACAATATTTTACTTACGTGGTAAGAATATGTGTTACAAAATATTCATCCCAATAGACAAAATATTGTATTTGTGATAATAATATTTTACATTACTTTTGTTGTGGGTGCCCACAATTGAAACTTAAAATTGTTTTCCATAATTTTTCAATATAATGTTTTAAATTATTAGTGATTTAACTTAATCTAATAACTAATTTCTATCTAGTAGGGAAACATCATTCATACCAAGCAAGATGTTGAATGAACAATTATCAATTTTTTTAACAAACCATAGCAGTAACATTGTTTGCAAGTTTTAGTTTAAAAGCCAAATAGATTGCATCATCACGAGCACTAGAATTGACAATGTTCATTGTATTTGTTTTTTGTGACAATTCAAAAGTGTATTCCTACCTACATAGAAGTTAGATCATGAACTAATAAGCAATGAACTTCATCACAACTTCAAGTTGGGAAATGGATGAAATTTTCAAACTACCCAAAAAACATGACATATTGTAATACATAGTACATGTGTTTATAAAGCACCCATTTCCCTGGCCGACCTAAAGAACTAGAAATCATAGTTGCAAAACCCAAACAAGTGCAAGTTAGGAAGTTCCCCATTGTAATTTCATATTGCTTCTTGTTTGGATTTTGACTAGATAGAATCTTATATATTCATCCATATCCAAGAAGGGGAACCTCTAATGGTGCGTTTATAGATGCTTCAAGAAATTGATCAGCCTCCCATTGATTGTAGTATAAATTTGACATCATTATCCAACGAATAGCCTTACCACTAAGTGTTGTTGGCCGCAACATTTCATCCACTGGCCTATTTATAAGAATGGAGCTTTCCTTTCCAAATAGATTTTGAAAAAAAATAGGTTGTTGCTTATTCAAAACAAATCCTACTTCCTCAAAAGACTTGATTTCATCTTGCATAAGATTCGTTTTGACTTGAATGGGTCAAATTTTTTAAACAACCAATTTATCGAATGCATACTTGTGTTTCATATTGCTCGTGCATCAATTCATATCATCTACACAAAACGAAAACTTGTGTAGCTTTATGGGTGCACCGAGGAATGAAACCACAACCTTGGATAAGTTGGGGTAGGGACACCAATTGAAGTTGGCTTTGTACTTATCCTTATAGCATAAGAATGTTTGGTGGTTTTTTACAATGCAAAACATTGAACATGCAATGTAAGGGGGCATAATTATATATGCCAAACTCCATCTCCACATGGAACCTCAAAAACCTTAACATCTCCATGAATTTGATTGGCCCTAGGTTGTTCAATTTGCACATTTGATTTGCCAATTGCATGGCTTACACAAGGATGAAAAAATTCACATGGTCATGCTTATGTGAATCCCCTTCTGATTTAGGGGCTAGGTTTGCCTTTCGTTTACAGGAGCCAAAGATCTCTTCACCTTCCATGTATGTGATTTAAGTTATACAAGACAATTCTAAGGCATATTTCATAACCACATTTGTAAATTGCTTCAAATCACCTGATTGGGTTGCTTTATGCAAGAGTAACTCACTTTTATTAGGCCCTTGACATGGGTGACCACCCAGCTTGAAATGAAAATACAATGTCGATTGTTTGAAAGGTCGAACATAGTCATTTGATGTTGCAACGTACAAAGAAGTTCCCCTTTTCCCCAACTATTGAAACCATACATTATGCATTATTTCTAAAAAGTTCCATGTGGGCATGTTTGCAAGCTCTCCCTAAGTGAATTTTTGCAAGAAAAATTAAATGTTTGTTATGTTGATTTAAAATGAATGATACCTTAGATTTGAACTTGTGAAAAAGATGGGATGTGAAAAGAGATGTGTGGGACATGTATCATAAATCCTCCCCATTGTCTGACATGAAAGTGCCAAAAACTAAGCCAATTCTACAATAATTGAAGTCTAGTTTCATTAGTTTCTCTTGAGGAATATTGCCAACAATGGATTACTACATATCGAACATCTATTTCTTCTAAATAAATAACGTTTTGTATTCATAGCACAATGTCTTATGTTGTTCTTGCATCTCTCACTTCATCTATTGTTTTGTGTGTATGTCCAAATATTGATTTTAATTAAAAAAACAAGTTTGTTTTTTATAAACCATCGATTCACTTGGATCTCCACTACCATAGACAATTCAAATTGCATTCCAATTGGCCTGAGCATTGTCGACCATTAATCCCTTGAAGTTTGGATTGGGAACACCATTATTTGCCATCACTTTGTTTAATTTCTACCACATGACGCATGAGCCTCAATGTCCTCAAATTGCATGTCATATGGCAATTGCCATCACCTTATAATGGAATGGATCATACACATGGTAGGTGAATGTCGACCAATCTTCCAAGTGCTTGACATGATCAAACATGATCCAAACCATTTGGATGTTGTTGCTAGGTTGTATTCATTTCACTCAATCACACCCACTACCATCTCCATGCACACACATCTTGAACAAAAACACTTTCTCTATAGTCTGTTACTTTGGAAAATAACTATCTTGAATGCAATCATAACCATTGTTTATTTTGCACTACTAGAAATATTATATTATGTGACCATTGAATTTGCGACTACATGTGATTATTTATCAATTGCAACTATGTTTTATCATTTTTACAACTAATCACCATCCTATTAAATTACTACTATTTTTGCGACTATGGTGCAACTACAAATTTGCACATCCATCCATATTGACCAAATTATTGGATTTTTCATCCAAGAACAAGCCCCTATATTCATTTAGTAGTAAAATTAGTTGCAACTTGATTACTTCAAGGTATGTTAAACATATATTAACTTGTATTCATGGCATATTAAGGTATTTAATTTGTATTCAAGGTATATTAAACATACATTTGTTCATATTATGGGCTTATTAGGATTTTAAAAATTCATTTTGGTTTTATATGGTTTGTTTAAAAACATATTATGTTTTGTTTAAGGTATAATTAAATTATAGTGGCAACATCATACAGTAATATGATATAATGATCATATTAAATGAGTATTAATTATTGATGAATTATTACTATCAACTAATTGATTAGTTAATATAAACTATAAAATAATTAATGTTGATAATTACTTCATTAAAAATTAACTAATATATATTAACCAAAAATTAAATAATAAAAAATTCCCAATATTAAATATTAAATCGCAAATTTTATGTAAGGTTTAATTTTTGCCAAATTTTAGCCAAATGTTTTTAAAAAAATTTGTGTTCATGTTTAGATAAGTTTTCATTTTTCCATGGTTTAGCCAATCTTTGAATTATTTCTATTTTAATTTAGCCAAGGTGTATGGTAGGTTTAGCCAATTATAATTTAGTCACTTGGTGCATTATAGGTTTAGCCCAAAAAAATAAAACAATTATTTAACCAATGTGTTTTGCCAATTATAATTTAGCCAAAGTTTAGCCAAGGTGTATGGTAAGTTTAGTCAAATTTTAGTTTAACCAAAATTAAGTCAAGATGTATGGTAGGTTTAACTAAAATTTAGTTTAGCCAAAATTTAGTCAATATGTATGGTAGGTTTAGCCAAATTTTAACCAATTTGTTTTTAGGTTTAGCCAAATTTTTGTTTAGCCAAAGTTTAGCCAAACTGTCTTGTAGGTTTAGTCAAATTATAATTTAGTCACTTGGTGCATTATAGGTTTAGCCAAAAAAATATATATATATATTTAACCAATGTGTTTTGTAGGTTTAGCTGAATTTTAGTTTATCCAAAGTTTAGCCAAAGTGTCTTGTAGGTTTAGTCAAATTTTTGTTTAGTCATTTAGTGCATTATAGGTTTAGCCAAAAAAAAAGTAAGTTTAGCTAATGTGTTTTAGGTTTAGCCAAATTTTAGTTTAGTCATTTAGTGCATTATAGGTTTAGCCAAAAAAAACAGTAAGTTTAGCTAATGTGTTTTAGGTTTAGCCAAATTTTAGTTTAGTCATTTAGTGCATTATAGGTTTAGCCAAAAAAAAAACTAATGTTTAGCTAATGTGTTTTAGGTTTAGCCAAATTTTTGTTGAGTAAAAGTTTAGCCAAAGTGTATTGTAAGTTTAGTTAAATTTTAGTTTAGCCAAAGTTTAACCAAGGTGTCCTATAGGTTTAGTCAAATTTTAATTTAGCCAAAGTTTAGCCAAGGTGTCTTATAGGTTTAGTCAATTTTTAGTTTAGCCAATGTTTAGCCAATATGTCTTGTAGGTTTGGTCAATTTTTTGTTTAGCCAAGGTGTCTTATAGGTTTAGTCAAATTTTGGTTTAACCAAAGTTTAGCCAAAATGTTTTATAGGTTTTTTAAAAAAATAATTTAACCAAAGTTTGCCCATATGTGTCTTGTAAGTTTAATCAAATTCTAGTTTAGCCAAGATTTTTTAAAAGTTTAATCAAATTTGAATTTAGCTCAGGTGTTTTGTAAAATTAGCTAAAGTTTAACCAAGTTTTAGTATAGCTAAGGTTTAGCCATGGTTTTAAGCTGTATGTGGCATATTTGGTTTAAACATAAATATATCATGTCAACCTAGCTTATGTGCAACGTAGGTTACTTTAGTTAATAGGTAGTAAGTTAGGCTAGGTGTTAGTTGGTAGGTAGTACTTTAAGTAAATTATGTTATATATTTGTACATTTTATTTATATATGTTAATTAGGTTGTTAGGCTTGGAAGGTAGGTCAATAGGTAGGTAGGTATGTAGGTAGGTAAATATATAAATAAGGCCTACATAGGTAGGTAGTCTTATTATGCTGATTTTATTTTAATTTGGGATTAAATTTTTTTTAATGCACATCTAATTATATAGTTTATAACATTGAAAAAATAAAATAAAAAATACACCTCTTTATACGGTCTACAAGATTTAAATGGAAGACAAAACACATGGATAAATTTTCTAGTTGTAAACTAGTTGCATATTATGACTAGAAAATTTATCCCATGTGTTTTGTCTTCCATTTAAATCTTGTAGACTATATAAAAAGGTGTATTTAAAATGTCCAAAAGACACAAAAAAACATCCAAAAGAAAAACATAATTTGGGATGAACCATTTAAAAAGGCTCAACCCTATGGGATAAATTTTAAATTGTTTTAAGAAATTCATTTACCTACATTTTTTTATGCACCTAAATTTATACCTCCGGAACTACCTACTTTCCTACCTATCCACATACCTACCTACCTATTTATTTACCAACCTACCTATTTATCTACCTACCTACCTACTTAAATGAACATTTAAATTATTTTTTTAAAATCCTCACCTTAGGCCACGTGGCATGATATGATTAGTGCACATGGAACAATCTTAGACCATACAATTTGGATGAATGAGATGAAAAGGGCTATTTAAAATTTTAATTTACATATGCTTTACAAGTGGCAACTTGTAATTGGTGGTATTGTAGTTATAAATAATGGTGATTAATTACATTTAATTATATTGTCAAAGGATGAAATATACATTTGAATATATACTTCATCCATGGGACTTGTGATAATGTCATGCTTAAATCATATTTGTGACTACATGTTGTGTGCGACTAAACTTATGCAATTAATGAAAAATTTAGTTGCAAGAGTCATCTACAATTAATTTTAGTCACAAATTGAAGTTGCAAAATAGGGTTTTTCTAGTAGTGTTGAGGGCTAGAATGCTAAAAATATACCATTTGTTCCTTGGCCAATGCTTAAAAGATGCAACTAAATTTCAAACATTGGGCAAAGATAGTGCTATGAACTTGTCCGTCATTTGGCGTAACTTGTTGCCTTTTGAAACTTCCACTAACCCTTTTCCATCCTCATTCAACAACTGCTTGGAGAGAAAAGTTTTATTTGCAACCAACACAATGGTTGTGTGGTAGCCCATGGTGTGCAAGACACCTTATCCTTAACCAGGGATTTAACTTGCTTGAAAACTTCTCTAAAATGACCTTCTGCCATGGGGTGATCATGCGTACCTAAATGAATCGCTACTCAAATCAAATTCTCCTACTTATGCATGACATAATACATGTGAGTTACACATAGATTCACACATAAAGGGGCGCTATTATAGACTTTGCAAAAAGGCGAATCGGGAGCAAAACAATCTCCTTTAAGGTCATGAGCAATGTCACCACTCCAAGCTATTTTGTTTTTATATTTGTTAAAAAATAAATAAATCATAGCCATCATTTCGGCATTGCAAATGGCCCAAACACCTAGCACTTTGAAAAGTAAGGTTGAAATTGTTCTTGATGTTAGTTGTATTAACCTTGCACCACGCATGGCCATCATGCTTCTTGTTTGTTCCTTGCATTTGGTTAGATTAATTGTTGGGATTGACAAGGAGGAGTTCAAACAAAACATCACCATTAAAATGTGGTTGGAATGCAATGAACAATTTCAATGTGAAACTTATCATAGTTCAAATCTTTCAATTTGGAGCTAGCATGTGTGGTAAACGACATTACCTTTGAGATAGTCTACTACACTCAGCACAAATGGTTTTCCCACAAAGGGGATGTTTCTAATGGAATAGGGGGAATTAGTAGAAACAAAAATTGAATTACTTGTTTGCAACAACGATTTTGATGGGCAGAGAGAGTTTGGAGGCATTCCATCTTCATTGATAGAATTGCACAAATCTATGAATGAAGATTGAAGACCAACATAGTTAAGGAAAACTTCATGTTTGATCTCCACAAGATGTGGGATGCCATTATCAATAGATGTTGTAGTTTCTAACGTTAAAACAATATTTTGAGAGCTTTTTGGAAGATTTTCAACAATGATCTTAAACTTTTCGGCATTCACCTTCCATTCCAAACCAAGGTCACTAATGATTGAAACATGATAGATAGATCTAATAACATTGTTGTTGGCATCATTGCATCATCCTTGGAGACATGCATAGATCCTGGATGGAAATTGAACATTGCACATAAGCATTTTTTTGTGACATGTGAGATTCCAAATTAGTTAGCAAGAAAGTGAGTTCAACCTTACCCTCAACATGAAAAGTTGTCATTTTACTAGAAAACAAACATAATCAAACATAACAATGATTCAAGGTGGAGACATTCTATAAATAACGATGTTCCATGGGAAAACAATTGACAATTAGCAAAATTATAAATGTTAGTTCAAAAAGTAAAGAGGATGTGTTGGCCTTGTCAAAAAATCCACAGCAACAAAGAGAAGGTTCAATGAAGAAGAAATTTTAATTATCAATTAGGATGGAAGATACTAAAATTAATTTGAAACAAAAAAGAAAGCTTGAACATATAAAAGGTTGGTGTAATTTATTGTTGTCGGTTGACAGTTCGAATTAAGGAAAACTAGTTGTTGTGTACATGAAGGCTTCAAATTTGTTTAACATAAATGGATGTTAGGTACACTTTAGTTTATTTGTCCAATGAAAACCATATTGAGTTTCATGAAGGAACCTATTTTCCTATCATGTTGAAGGCCTACCACACAAACTCAATGTGTCGATTAATTAACTAACTAAACTCACAAATGCAAGTAATTTCTCACCTTTTAAAGACAAAATTGAATGCATTACAAACAATCTAAAATTGTCCATATGATTTCAATTTGTTGGTGCTTCTCCCAATAGAATAAAAGTAAACAAATGTTAAGGGAGTAGTTACTTGTGGTAATTATTAGTTAGTATATTTTTATTTAGCTAATTACTGTTTTAGGAATTACTAGCTAGATTACATAGTTTTTATCATCATTTGAATTTGAATAGAACATAGGACTATTTTTGTTGAAGAATATCTTTGGAGAAGAGAAAGAGATGAGGACCATTGTATCATTGGAGAACATGGATCTTAATGGAGTATGAAAGAAGAACACTTTGATTTTTGGAAAAACTTTGTTTCCATAGCCAGAGTTTGTTGTTTTCATACTTTCATTATTGGATTTCAATCCCAAAACTAATTCTAAATAGATATAGATGAGCGAACTTTGTTAATAATAGTTTTATTGCATTTCAGTCCAAATTTTAGACTTGAATAAGATTAAACATTTTGTATTTTCCATTTGGCAACCATCCTAGGGTTTGAATTCAAAGTTAATTTTTAGAATGTTGTTTATGTCTTGTTGTTGAAAATTTTGTTCCTATAAATAGATAGTGTACTTCTAATTCATTTTCTATATTCTTTTCAAATCTTGATCCTAATTTTTTTGTTCAGGAAGTAGATCTAAGTAGAGTAAATAACTATGAAGATTTTGTTCTAATGCAAAAGTTTGTTCAGATTTGAATTAGGATGTGGAGACATGGAAAATAGAATTGTAACTAGAAGTTTGAAGAGACAATTATATTAGGTTGTTTTACATGAACAAGTGGAAAATGACATTGCCATTCACAACAATTTGAGTGCAGATCAAGTAGATCAATGGTTTTAAACACCTAAAAGAGTTTCTCAAATAAAATAGAAACATCCATGGACATAAGAGAAACTTAGAAGCCACAATATGCTTCAAATGTCATTGATTATTCCTTGTGAAGTGCAAACTGGTGAAGCATAAAGGTGCAGCAACAGTTCGCAACAAAATTCTAGGAAAAAAGAACGTCAAATTGAAAATGCAAATTCACAAATTGAGTTTAGATAAAGGAGTTGGGAATTTGAACTTTGACAAAAAATTGTGCTGGAATTATAAAATTTGATGTAGCAACATAATTCTAATGTTTTGATTCAAAAAGAAGAACAAAGACTTAATAGGTCAGAAAGGAAAGAAATAGTACTAAGGTACAGATTTGCTTCACCTCCTTATTATCAAGATGGCTAGGTGAATGAAGAGTTTGAACAAAGAGCATAGGATTTTGAACATCCAATTTGTTATGTTGTTAAGCAAAAAACCATAACTCAAGGTATCATAATGTCTAAAGGAATGGAGCCGATACTTATAACTAGACAAGAACTTATGGTCTTACTAAGGGCAGAACCAATAACAGTAGAAGGTGTTCCTATGGCTGTAAAAGTAAGGTACAATTAACCCATATTTAATCAATAAAATGGAAGCATTGTTAGAGGAGTCCCAAGGGATTGGAGTAAAGGAATTCATAATGTGAACAAAGTTCCAAGACCAAATTCTCCATGTTGCACATATTGCCATCAAATTGGACATCAAATCAATGAATGTCCATTTATTGAAAATAATGTGAGGTAATGATTTGTTGAGCATTTCCAGAATCTGAATTCGGAACTTGCAAGAGCAAGGAATTATGGACATATTGAGCAAGAGGATTTGTACCATGAAAAGGTTTAAATTCTAGATAGACTCAAAGAATAGATCTAAAGAGATAACATAGTGGAAATGAGAGCTCAAATTGTGGCAGTTGTAGTACCTATTTTTGTAGCTCCTGTACCAAGTCTATTACATCAAAACAATATTGGAGTTACCTATGTAGGAACTTCAAATTTCAAAATGGAACTAAGAAAATCTGTGCCATTATATTCTATGGCAATGCTTCATCTATGATTACAGTTACTAAAGCTCCATTTGTGTTAACACTAATCCAGACTATTGTTGGTATCAAATCCAAACCACAAACTCCAAAGGGAACAAAATTTATGGTGGATACAATTTTTGCTAATTGGCCATCAGATCCAGGAGGAAAAGGTTCAAATCCACCAGGACCTCTAGAACCTCCAAGATATTTTGGATTGCCAATGGTGAATCCAAGCAAACCACCATTACCACCAAATAGACCTTATCGTTAGCCATTTGACTATACTGAATATGTCAAGGATTCTGACTTGATTAGTGTAACAATTATATGGGAGATTGCCCAGATTATACTTTTGTAGAATTACAATTAGCTTTTTGTAAAAGGTACCAAAAGGTTCATAATGATGAACAAGTTTACTTGTAGTTGAAAAACATGAAACATGAAAAGAATGAAATAATGGAAGTCTATTATGATAGATTATTGAAGTTGGCCAATAGTCTTCAACATAAGACAACAAATAGTTTTTTAACTATTGTTTACAATTTGGTTTACAACCATATTTGTGTGTAGTAACAACAAACATGAAGAGAGAAATTCTATTGTAGCATAAGGAAGCGCGCAACTTTGGTTTGTGAAGAAGGAAATCATAAGTAGAGGCCATAAGCAATTTGTTGATACCATAGAGTAATAAGACAATATTAGTTCAAAAACCTCAAACATTTCTAGAGAAAACCAAAATGTACTATACAAATTATCACAAGACAAATCATAATGTTGAAACATGTAGAGTCAAAAGAAAGGAAAACCATGTTCATGTAGTCCTTGAGGTTATTACTCAACATACTAAAATACAAAGGCCTGTGAGGTATTCCTGTCATATTTGTGATGATATTGGACATAAGATCATAGATTGTCCTAGGTATAATGATATGTAGAATATATTTAAGAATAAAGGAGTGAAAACCAACAGAAAAACAAGTTATGGTAGAGCCCAAGGTTTCAAATCCTTTAATCTATATGGTGGATGTGAATATGGCCGTCACTGGGAGCAAGGTTATTAAAGAACATGTGTTTAAGGACATAGAGCCAATCATGAAGAAGTTTGTTGCTAAATGGAAAGAGGAACAAAGGTTATAACAATCTTTTGTCAAGACTATACAAGAGATGTAAGTAGAAGACCCACCACAAAATTTAATTCCAAAGGAGAAAGCATAGTGGAATACAAGTTGGGCAAGATTGCCAGAATCTGAGGCGCCCACACAACCAATTGTATCACAAAGTTTGTCTACTAATCCTATTCATAGAGGAATGTCTATGGAACAAATATTTTAAAATATCAATAAACAAATGCTAGAAACTACCTATATTTTGAAGTTAAGTCAAATGATGAAGATAACATTAGATTTTTAAAAGTATATGTGGTAGAAACTAAAGCCAAAAAAACCTAATATAACTACTAAAGTGATATTAGAGCCTATTGTAGCTGTAGCGTTTGAGACATGTTCTGAACTAGACATTTCAACTATAGAGGTAAATAACTAGATGGCAATTATCCAAGTACAAGTTGGGAAGAACATTGTTGAGGATGTTTTGTTATAGATGGAGGAACAAGTGTGAACATTATTATAGAAAACCACATAACAAAGTTAGGTTTACCCAAACCAAGACCAATTCCATACCACCTCATAATGGCATATCAAAATATGACCAAAGCTTTAAGAATCATTAGAAATGTGAAGAATAGTGTCACATACATGGTATTCCATATATAGCCACATTTACTATTATGAAAAATAGTGTGGTAGATTCTAGTTATTATATGTTGTTGGGAAGACCTTGGCTCAAAGATGCAAAGGTTACACATGATTGGGGTAACAATGTCATTACTATTCAAGGTAATGGAATAGTAAGAACAATATTGATTAATAGGAAACTGGGAGCGGAAACCAGAAGGCCCCAAGCATTGGTTTGTAATGACTTGATGGAAGGATTAACATATGAAAAGGAAGATCTAATCTTTGAAATAGAACGAAAATTAATCTCAAATGGCACAATTACTATCTATGAAACGGTTTCATTGCTGAATGTTGGAGTGTCAAAAATTAGAAATGTTGAGGAATTTGATCTAAAGCAAGGGACTAATGATCAAAGAGTTGCAGAAGTGGTGCCTTTAACAGTGAAATTAGAAGACTTTTATGTCACACCAAAGGTATCATTGGAAGACAAGGTTTATCTAGAAACCTATTATCATCATAGCCAAGATGATATTCAAATGAATAAGACACTAGCAAAAATACAAGTACAAAATCTTTAGATAGCAAGTTGGACTTCAACTAAAGAACAACAACTTGTTAAGCTTAATTTTGGTACAGAAGCCAATTGTTAAGGGTGTTTTTTACTTTATGTGGTTTATCTTTTCTATCTCAAATTTACAACTTTGGTTTATTGATTTGCATCAACATGTTGCTCTAGTTTTGAACATTAGAAAAAATAAGAAGTATCTTAATTTCTTGCTTATGCATCAAGAAGAATAATCTCACATCCAAAATAAAAAGGAAAGAATGTTCAAGGAAATCTCTAGTAATCTTGATTCAAAAATCCAAAACTTTTCCAAGAGTTACACACAAAAATTAAGAAAAGGAATTCTCTCCCTCCTCTAGGTTCAAATCCTCCTAGTTATACTAACTCATAGTGTTGTTATAACTTGAATAATCACTAGCTAGTACAACTTAAAAATTAAAACAACAAACTATTGGTCACAAGTTCAAATTTTCCTATTCTATTAACTAATCGGTTATTGCAACTATCCAATTACTAGTTCTTATAACAAACTAGTTATCCTTTGAACCTGCTAATTAGAAAATTAAAGTATCCTCAATCAAAATATCTTACTAGCTATTGGTTAAGTAGACTAGTTATTATATACACTAAAAAATTGGGTTAACGTTACCACCCCTTGAAATCTATATTTCATCCTCAAAATAAGTCACCCAAAACCACCTATTTAACTCCTACAACTAGATCATCAAAATGTTCACCTATAATATCAATAGGTTCACGCAAAGGAATCAACTAAAGGTTTGGCCTTTCCATAACATTTGTATCTTTCAGTATTATATTCAAAGTTTTAAAAACTTCAAAGGCATGAATAACACTATCAATCAAGGTAACCTCTACACCTACTCCATTCTCTAGTAAAATTAATGGTACAAGTTTTGGAGTGATAGGTTCTTCCAAGACTTCTACTTAAATGTTAGAAATAACAATAGGTACTTCCATAGGTTCTATGGGTAAAAGTAAGGTATAAGGAACAATAGCTAGCTTTGCTCCTCCCTTAATGGGTTTAGGTTCTTTAGTGGTGGTAACAACATGTTCACTCCAAAAACTTGTAGCCATAATAGTTGATCACATAGGTGAACTTTTCTTAAAAACATTAACAAGTACCTCAACAAGTTTGTTAATGAATCAGTCATACTTGTAGCCCTCAAATGTAACCGATATGCAATCAGTTCATTCAAGTAGGCCTCTTCATCTACACAAACAATTGTGGGCAATTTAGAGGACGAACCACCCATGAATGCAATGGAAATGCCTAGTGAAAATGATGAGGATAGTGGGGCAAATCTAGTTAGATTGCAAGAAGCATGTTAATCATTGTATGTAGGTGTCCGTTGCATTAAACTTGTAGCTACAACGTTGTTGATGAACATTTGCACAGTCCTTGGGGTTAGCAATACATTTATAGATGAGTTGTTGTCACTTTTGCATAAACATCTACTCCTAGCAGATAATTGTCTCCCTACAAATATGTATCATGCAAAGACATTAACAAGGAGGGTAGGCCTTAACTACAAAACTATCCATGCATGTCCAAATGGTTGTGTGTTGTTTCAGGGGGTGTATGTAGAACTAGAAGCTTGCCCAAAATGTGGATTAAAATGGTACAAGGATGTAGGTCGAACCAAACTACCAACCAAGGTTCTTCATAATTTCCCTCTCATTCCACAATTAAAATGCATGTTTAGGGCCCCTGTCATTTCAAATCTGATGGTGTGGCATAGTGGTAATAAATAATTGACCCATAATGGATTTGGATAGGCTAGTTTTTATTTTCAAATCCTAATTATGGAAGTAAATATTTGTTTTGTTGAGGGCAAACATGATTATAGACTTTGGGTTTTGTAAATGGATCTATTGACCTAAATGTAATTTGCAGAAACTCCATTTGGAAAGGTTGGAAATGATTCATAGAAGTTGAATAGGATTTGTAAATGGATTTATCAATCTTGAATGTTGTGAAATCTAAAGTCTTTAGTTTGGAGGTTCAAATGGATTTGTTGACTTAAAATTTAGTTTGCAAACCTTCCATTTTGAGGTTTAAAATGGAGTTCTTGACCTTGAATGTGATTTACATTACTACTACAGTTTGATTCAAGTAGGTTTGAAATACAATTGTAGTAGATGTTGTAAGAACTTTGGGACCCCTAAAAGGTGATTTGCATTGTTGTGGGGGATTTATAGACCTTGAGTGTGCAAAGGTTTAAGTCGTGTAATGTGGCATAGATGGATTTGGAAACTGTGAATGGGATTTATAAACCCTATGTTTGATTCAAACAATTTAAAAGTGCATTTATAGATGTCATAATTCCTTTGGAGATGTTGGATTACAATTGCATATATCGTTAGGGATATATGGACCTTGAATGTGATTTACAAGCCTGAGATTTGGAGGTTTACATGGATGACAAGACCTTGAATGGGTTTTGCATACCTTAAGTTTGACTAAAGTAAACTTGAAGTTCAAATGTAGAGGTTTAGTTCCATTTGTAAAGGCTAAACATGAATTTCTTCCAACTTTTTTTGTCACTTTCTTAAAATATAGTTAAATGTTTTTAATTTATTAGAACCCTAATTCCATATGAGTTATTTCATGGTTGTTGTAGGAAATATAAGGATGAAAAGGTGCGAAACGAAGATGGGAGAGTTGAATTTGAACGTGTTTGGCTACTAGACCTTACTACAAGTGGCCAACCTAACATATTTCCATCACACTTGTAGTAGATTGATATGATGGCTAAGTGGGTTAAAGAAGCCATCCAAACCAATTGAGCTACTAGGACTTTGCTTATTGATTAATATATTTTGCCACTTCAACCCCCCAACTTTCATTGCATTGTTTTACAAAAAAAATGAAGGTGTTTGGGAACCATTTCAGAACTAATGATGAACATAATAATCTATTAGTGACATTCGATTCTAGTGTTGCATATCTTTTCCAACAATTTGAAGGAAGTGAAAATGATGTGTTGGGCCAAATCCAATATGTTGGGATCTTGAAGGAGATTTTAAAATTGGATTATGGTCCCATGTTTTCACCAATTGTGTTATTTTGTTGTAGTTGGGTGAAGAATGGGATTGACAATAAAGGTAATCCCATTTATAAATGAAATGATGTTGTTTTTTTCCTTGCAAATTTTCATGATTTATTGCATGAATTTGATGAACCTTTTGTGTTTCCTTCACAAGTGCAACAAATGTTTTTTTGGAGTGAACCAAAAACACTATGGTGGAAGGTTGTTCTTGGGAGGGAGCCTAGAAGTCGTCAAGTTGTTACAGACACATATGATGATTGCATTGACACACATAGTGTTGTGTATGGGTTCAAAGCTCCTTTGAAATTTCCAGATTTAGATAGTAGTAGGATATTAATAGGTGTAATAGAATTAAATAGAGAAGAAACTTTCCTAGCCACTCAAGCCTTGTGGTCTAACTTAGGACTAGATGATGGGGCATGAAATAAATTGTGAATAATTCCACATTTGAATTTACATTGTAAAATTTTCATTTTTGAATTTAGACTTATGTTTGCTAATGTTTTACTTGTAAAAGTGAATTTGCAACTCCTTTTGCAATTTACAATTTTATTATATAAGATATTAATGTTCCATATGTACAAGAATTTTTTTCACATTCTGCTCATTATATTAGAAATTAATCAATGGTCAATTTTCCTTAGACATAGGTTTTTCAATCATGGGCTTGTTATAGGTTATGGGTTATGATATTATTTAAACTTGTGCATGACTCATTGTCCATTGAATAGATAGTGGGGTGAACTAACATGTCTATATGGTCATGTTGTTGTAAGTAATGGTCACAATTGAAAAACTTTTTGACTAAGAACCATCAAATTCATTTAATGGACCCATTTGAAGTAATTGTCCATCTATGTTCAAAGAAGACCTACACTAAATAAAAGCATGGAAGACCTAAGGATAATTACAAAGAAGACCCCTGAAAAGATACAATGAATGTGTACATAACATTTCAATTCAATTAAACAAAGTTTGCTGCATGCATGTGTAATCTATTTCTTTGTATACATGGAAAAAATTATACTTGTAGTTACAAAGATTGCCATTATAGTTGCAAAAAAAATTGTAATATCATCCATTAATGGATGTATTCAAAATTGGATGTCGTATATTCACTTTTCATGTCTATTTTGAACTAAAATTTCAATAGTTGTAAACTATAGTCACATTTACGACTAAAATGTGATTTGACCCTTCATATAATTGCATATGCGACTACCTACACTTGCAACTATTGTGACACAAAGGATTAACACATCTATAATTGCAAAAGTAATTGGTTTGGACACTAGTTGCATTGTAGTCACAAATTTATGGTTGGAATGGACAGCATTTCTTCTGTGTAACGTAATCTCACATATTCAATCATGCCAAACGTTAGTTATAACATGGGCAAAATTAGTCAAATTATTTGAATATCAAGATCCATGACCAAAATGTATCTAAACGATAAGTTGCATACATTAAAGATGAGAGAAAGTGATAGTGTTACAAAACACATTCACATATTTTGATATCATTTAAAACAACTATTAGCAGCAAGTGCAATAGTACTAGATGATGAAGTTGTATGTGTCTTAATGAGGGACATGCCTCTTAGTTATAGAACATTTATAAGTTCCTTGAAAAGAACCAAACTTAACATTACAATCTTTAATTACAAATTTAATACAAGAAAAAACACTTATGAAAAATCTATGTTTAACTTTAAATAACACATCAACATTATATACTGGAAAGAAAGGTCCTAATTATAACAATAAGCCCAACTTAAATAAAAACCCAAAAATATTCTTCTAATCAAAAGGAGAAAGTAGTTCTAAAACCTTTGACACAAAGAAATCTTTATTTAACAAAAGATGATTTTATTGTAAGAATTTAAGACACATGATAAAAGACTACAAAACCATATTAGTAATTGAAGCTAATAATAACAGTAATAATCAATCTACCATGTTACAAAAGAGCAAAGGCTTTATGTGGCTACATTAGTAGCAAAGGAAGAGCTAAATCCTACTTGGTATATAGATACCAAGGCTACACAACATATGTGTTTTGAAAAGGAATCCTTCATAAATTATAAAGTTTGTAACAATCATTAACTAGTTTATCTTAGTGATAATTTTACACATAGAATTCAAGGACAAGGAAATGTCACAATCACACTAATAAGTGGGATAGAAAAACAAATCTTTGATATTCTTTATGTCCTTGGACTAAGAAAGAATATGTTTTCAACCAAGCAATTTGATAAAGTTGGTGGAGAGATACACATTAAATTATGCATATGCACATTGACAAATCAATGAGGAGAATTGATTGTAACGTGCAAATTAGTATTTGATTTATATAAATTGGGTGTTATAACCAAGGTTAGTGCAAGTGTGATACCTAGCCTTGCCATTACACATAATAGTAAGATTGATTTGTGGCATCAAAGACTAGGACACATAAGTTAAAGAAGACTACATCAAATATACTTTATGTCAATTGGCGTTGAAACATTTGATGACAAAGAAATTTCTTTATGTACACCTTGCATACAAGGCAAGCAACATAAAGAAAAATTTCCTAAAGAGGGAGTTCATCAAGCTACAAAGCTTCTTGGATTTATACATTCTAATATTTGTGGTCCATTACAAACAAGAACACATTTAAGATGCACAATTTTCATCACATTCATAGATGATTTTTCAACGTATTGTTTTGTTTACCTAATGAAACATAAATATGAAACACTTGATAAAAATCTCCACTACAAGAATTTTGTAAAGAAACAAATTAATCATCAAATTAAGATCTTGAGATCTGATCATGGAGGTGAAGGTGCAATCATACTAACATGTACCATTAACAATCATAACACCAATCATCAAATTAAGATCTTAAGATCTAACTATGGAGGTGAGGGGTGCAATCATAGTAACATGTACCAAATTTAGTAGTCATAACACCAATCATCAAATTAAAATCTTGAGATCTTATCATGGAGGTGAAGATGTAATCATACTAACATGTACCATTAGTAGTCATAACCATTGTTTCATTTTTTGAACTTTGAATTGTAAAAAAAATAATAATAAAAAAAATATTTTTATAAAATGTTATTTTGAATATATTATGTACATGTCCTAAAAGTTTGGAATCAATCAAATGAATGAAAAATATGTATAAGGACTTTTAAGGACTTGTAACCACTACTTAAAAACTATTTTAAAGTAGTTTAAAAATAGTTTTAACAATAAAAGCACAATTTAAAAATATTATTTATGGCATATTTGGGATTTAAAAAATATACACCTTAACATAATAATATTAAGAAAAATTTAAAGATTTTTAATGTTTTTAAAAAGACATATTCTTAAAATCCTAAGAATATTTTTCAAAAAAAAATGAAAAAATAGTGGTCTAAGGGGGCACATGTGGTTCTTTATAGCATGGTTAGACCCATGAATACAAATCTAATGGTTTTATAACTTTTGTCAAAAGGAAGGCATAAAAAGAAAGTTTACAACTATTTATACCCTTCAATAGAATGGTGTTTCAAAACAAAAATATAAAACTTTAATAAGTGATGTTTTAGTTATGTTGTCATATACTAAATTACCTAAAGTGTTTTGGGGAGAAGCATTGTTAACAACCAATTATTTGCAAAATAAAAATCCAACAAAAGTTGTGACTACAAATAGAACTCCTTATGAACTATGGTTTGGAAGACAACCAAATCTATATTACCTTAGAGTCTTGGCGTGTGAAACACATGCTTTTTTAATGAGGAAAGACACAAATTGGATTCACATTCTCATAAATGTATTTTTTTGGGTATAGTGAAAAGTCTAATGTTTATCATCCAATGCACACCCTTGATAGAAAAATAGTCATATTCAAGGATGTGATTTTCAATGAAAGTTTTGTAACTTGTCAAGAAGACCAATATTTACAAAAGATGTTGAAGGAAAAAAAATGAAACCTTACTTCAACTTAACTTCTTCAATAAAGACCCACCATACAAGGGCAATCAACATTTTCAAGTCAAAATGGTTCAAATGGACAACCATCTTTGCATGAACAGCCTACATTTCCAACTGCATAACCTCTACAAATTGAACCAACGATCAACTCCACAAGTTTGGGAATACTGCAACAAGCTCAAATTTTTCATAATGACTTTATTGAAGATTTCTCGCATATAATTTTAATGATATAGAAAACTTGCCTTTAAAAGATGTAACTTCACACATGACAACACATGAGAAATTTCATTTTCGACAAAGTGTTCCAGCAAGTTCTTTTCGACCTAAGAAAATGATTCAACATGTAAAAAGGTTAATAAAAACCATAGAAGGAAAATCCCAAAACCAAGAAAACTTATAATAAAAAACATTAAGTTAACTTAGCAAATATATTTTTAGAGGCCCCTCACATAATAAAAGAAGCCTTAGAAAGATTTGATGTTAATCAATGGCAAGCTGCCATCAATATTGAATTAGAATCTTTACATAAAAACAACATTTGGAAGCTCCACTACTACAAAAGTGGGGTGTAATTCACTAGCCTGAATCATTATGGGACCTTAAAAATGAAATAATTGCATTGCATTTTACTAATTTCACTATAATATCACTATGTAGACATCATGTTTCATTACTAGTTAAGTATAATAACTTAAAATTAAAAAATAACCTATGAAAAATAATTTAAAATACCCTATAATATAATAACTACCAATAATTTATGATATTATAACATAGAAAATCCAACAATAATTTATAATAAAATAACCATAAATAGTCGTAATATAACATATAATAACATATAATACAATAACCACCAATAACCATTAATAAAATAACCACTAATAGCCACTGATAGCCACCAATAAAATAACCACCAATGGCTTACAATAGAATAACCACCAATAACCACTAATATAATAAACATTAATAACCACCAATATCCACCAATAGTCATTGATAGAATAGCCACTAGTAGTCATTAATAGAATATTCACCAATAATCATTAATAGAATAACCACTAATAGCCATTAATACAATAATCACCAATATAATAGCCCCCAATAACCACCAATAGAATAACTACTAATAACCATTAATAAAATAGCCACAATAACCATTAATAAAATAATCATTAATAGCCACCAATAACCACCAATAAAATAACTATTAATAGTCATTAATAGAATACGTATAATAGCCATTAATAACCATTAATAACCCCAATAAAAAAACAACCAATAACCATATATTATAATTGTTTAGGATTGCCAAAAATAATTTAGCATGAAATAATCTATAATAGACAAAAGTAACTTAAGGTGAAATAGCTTATAATAACCTAGAATTGCCAATAATAACATAAGGTGAAATAACTTTCAATAGCAAAAAATAACCGAATAATAGCCTCACATAATCCAAAATAGCTTAAGATGAAATAACTTAAAATAGCCAAAAGTATTTTATAATAGCTACAAGTAGCTTAAAGTGAAATAATTTACAATAGCCAAAAATAGTTTAAGATGAAATAAGTTAAAATAGCCAATTTTTTAAAAAAATAGTCATAAATAGCCGTAAATAATGTAAGGTGAAATAATTTAAATTAATGAAAAATAACCATATAATAATTGAAAGTAGCTTAGCATAAGTAGTATTATTATATTAACAAAAAAATATTTATTTATTAAACTTTTTGTTTTCAAAAGTTGAAATGTTATTGAATAATGTTATTAAAAAAAATTGTTTAAATGATTTTACAGTTTCAAAAGGAAATAAATGTAATGAACAAAATTTCAATAAAATATGAATTTTCAAAATTTATGTTTTTGTAATGTTTAAAATGAAGTATTTGATAAATAGAATGTAATGTCACATATTATCGCAACAAGTGGGGTGACTTGATGGTAGGGGTGTTTGCCTCCATTCTAAAGGTCAAGGGATCAAACCCCATAAATGGTGTTGTATGTGATCAACAATGGTAAGTTGATTGAATATTTTCTAATCTAATTCCTTAAAATAAGTGCCTTGGTTGATTACATAGGTTACATATGTACATAGGTTAGGTTTTAAACCTAGTATAGGTAGTGACATGTGTCAATAAATTATAGGTTGAAAATCATGAAATTATCAATAATATTATATATTAAATAATTTAATTTTAATTGATTTCCATGATGGTTAATTAATTAACTAGCAGATGAATGGTTTGGTAAATTTGTATTTCATTTTAAAGTAATCTTGTTTCACTAAGTACTAATGAAACAATTCATTATCCATAACAACTAGTCCCCCTTGTTCACTAAAAGGTTAACCAATTTCACCAAGTATAAATGTCCAAATTCATTCAAAATCTAGTGAAACCTAGAATCAACTAGGACGCATTTTGGTGTAGTGCTCACACCTTTTCCTTCTAATAGAAACCCCATTTGTTTTAAGTGGGTTTTCAAGATCAAAATTAATGTTGATGGAATAATTGATAAGTATAAAGCTAGGTTGGTGGCAAGGGGTTTTACACAAGTGTAAGGAGTTGACTACACATAGACCTTTTCTCCTATGGTCAAATTGAACTCCATAAAAGTGTTGATTGCACTAGTCACACAACATTATCTAAAGATGCATCAACTAGATGTGAAAACAACATTTTCAAATGGTTACTTAGATGAAGACATTTACACATGAACATTCTTAAAGGATTACCAACACCTACAAATCCAACATTGGTATACGAGCTTAACAAGTCCCTTATGGACTTAAGCAATCGTCACGTGCTTGGTATTAGCGCCTTGATTAGTAGTTGACACTTCAAGGTTTTACGAGGTTAAAATCTGATGCAAACATTTATATCAAAAGGGAAAAGGATGAAGGTTTTACAATACTCACAGTATATGTTGATGATTGCATCATTGTTGGTAACAAGACTACACTCATTCAACAAGTTAAAGATATTTTACAACATAAATTCGACATGTTTGATGAAGGTGAAATACATTACACACTTGGTAATGCCATCACAAGAAATTGACAAGCGGGATGGACCATTTTACATCAACAAAAATACTTAACATCTAAACTTTAAGAATTTAACATGTTGAATTGTAATATTCTTAGCACATCTATGCAATTAGGTGTTGGTCTAAACGAAGAGGACTATCCTAGCCCAAATGAATTAATGGATACTATAAGTCCATACCCTTATTCACAAATTGTTGGTAATTTAATGCATGTAATTGTAAATCATAAGCCAAATTGTGCTTATGTTGTGAATAGTTTAGCGCAATATCTAACAAATCTAGGCCCATCACATATTTGAACTTTGAAGAGAGTATTGTAATATATTAAGGTACATTTACCTTGAGCATAAAGTACCAACAATCACCAAATGGTGACATTTTGCATGGCTTTTCTGATGATTATTAGGTAGGTGATAATGACACTCATAGATCCACATTAGGTTATTGTTTCTTACTTGTTGGCAGAGTGATTTCCTAGGGTAGTAAAAAGCAACAATGAGTTGCACTATCTTCCACATAATCATAATACATGGCATTAACAAAAGCCACAATAGAAGTTATTTGGTTTTGGAAATTGTTTTTCATAATTAAGTATCACCACAATCTATTGTGACAGTCAAAGTGCAATAACCTTAACTGAAAATCCTAAGTACCATTCAAGTAAACATGTGGAAACATAATACTACTTCATTTGAGAAAAGGTACTTGACAAGGAAATCCAACTCAAGTATGTTTCTACATTAGATATGATTGTTGATATTTTAATTAAAATCTTTACCAAGAGACGAACATTTCCAATGCATAGAAAATCTAGGCATGTGTTTAATTATAGAGAAAAAACCTACCTCTCAACATCAAGCTTTGATGACATTTCATGTAGAACCATATTATGGTAGTGATCAGGATGGTGGCCCACACACTGGAATGAATCTTGTCTTTTGCAACCAAGAAAACAATGATTAGAACTTGATTCTTCTTTGTGATTTTGTCTCGAAGTTGCATGGTGATGCTTTGTAAGTCCTTTCATGTGTGGATAAATGCTAGATACATTATGTGGTGTATATATCTTTCTCCCATTCCGAAATTCAACCACTAATATGAGTTTTATTAGTTGTGATAGTGAAGTTGAAGTGCAATGAATGCACTTACAAGAAAATCTCAATTTTTTCAAGATTTGTTGTTATTTTAGTAAATGAAAGGAGTTGAAGGTAGGGGTTCAATGTTGCTACCTTTTTCATCATCATCATGTTCATAATGAATGAATGGAATAGAAGGAGACCAAAGGAAGGACAAGGTGTTGTTGCATGAAAGGGGGAGGAATGTCATCATTGGCTACAATTGGAGCTTGTCCAAACTCAAGTTAAGCTTGCAAGGTTTAATGGGTTCCATATGTTCACATTATTCAAAGGGATTTGAAATGAAGCACATATGAAGGTCCAATCCAGACCTCTTTCGAACCTCATTTAATTTTTTCTTTTCTTTTTTTTCTTTAGTACATGGGGGTTAAGTTTGGGACCAATTCAAACATGTTATGTGGTAACCTTTTTTTTAGATTTTTAAAATTTTCCTTTTTATTTCTTCATTTTTTCATTTTTATCCATCCAAAATGTTTTTAATCCATAATTTGGATTTCCCATGCATTCAAAATTTTCATCCAAATTATTTTTCATCCATCTAATAACCAAACATGGGTTGGTGGCATTAAAAGATTTTTAAAAAGTTTGAATAGTCCAAACTTAATGACAACACATCACCATGTCAAATCACATCATTTGACATCACAATGTGAATGACCTAAAAAATAAAATTGAGGAGGGGATTTTTTTGGAAATCCATATCATCCACATACGGAGATCATGGTGGTTTTGTGTCATTGGGTTTTTAAAAATGGAGGACTATGCACATGGAAGATTTCAATACATTTGGAAATTTTTTAATTTTATAGGGCTTGTATGGGGCATGGAAGGTGTGTGTGTGGGGTCAATTTTGGCCAAATTTTCAACAACATGGTGTTTGTGCTAGTAAACACCAATTCCTATAACCCACATATGATGGAATGTTACACCATCAACAAACGAGGAGAGCTACACTATTGATTTTCAAATTTTTGTTGTAATTTTCAAACTATAATTACAAACATGAAAATTCATGTTTTATGAAAAGTTCATTCCTTATTTGTCTTGTTTTGGCTTGCATTTATAGTTCTTTATTATTGTTGGAATAATGTTCATAAACCATCATAGGTAAGGAATGTGGGGAAGTGTGTGGTTTGTTTGACAATCCAACTTTTGGATTGATCATTCCCCACACTTAAACATACTACAATAGAAAAAAATTCAAATGAAATGTTACATGGTTTCTTTCACTTGTGTAGTTAATCTTCAAGGTTATAACGAGTTCAATTAATAGCTAGGAAGGGACAAGGCTACTATCAAATTTATTCTTACATTAGAGGTTCATTTGATTTCATAAATGAAAACTCCAACAATAAGTTTGAATGTTTAATTGAAGGGTTTAGGTTGTAACCTTCTATTGGTGTTATTATAGGTTGCATCCAAAGGTGATGACCGAACCAACTCCATTGTTTTGTTATGGTGGCAAAATCAAGTTGATGACTAATATATACCATAGTTATTATGTTCCCAATGAGCCCCACATTTGTTTAACCTTATGGATTTTGACACAAGTACCTTAAATTAAGGTTAAATTAAACCCACTTGTCCAACATCCTTTAAGATTAGGGTTTGGAACTTAGGGTTAGCGGATAGAGGTTGCCATGGAGGTGTCATGGGATTTTTAAATAAATAACATTTCAAGTACAAATGAATTTAGTGATTTGTAAGGCAAAGGGTTCAATTTCAACCACCGACACCATTGTCATCACCATCATCAAGAAGGGAATCTTCAAATTTAAATTTGAATTCTAGTATCATGAAATTATAAATTGTTTCATTGTTATTGTGGGACATGGTGAATCATATGGAACCATTAAGGGTTTTGTTAATATTTAAAGACAATTGGCACCATCAAACTAAACAATTACATTTAAAATTTTGACATTTGGTGTGATATGCAACATATGTATAATTCATGGTTATTCACACCCTTCATGGCATGGAAAAATTTGTTCTAACATTTGGAAGGGCTATCAATGGACAATTAATATAAGTTGAGGCACATCCCTATAGTTTAAATTGAAAAGTGGTGAATGTACATTGGTCACCCAATTATGTGTCCATCATGAGGGTATTGTGACCCAAAATGTTGTCATGATTTCAAAAACCACTACAACAACTCCCAATAATAATTTGGTTAATGGAAACAAAATTACTAATGACATAAGCATAAAAAGTGGTGGTGTTGGCCCTTCCACTGGTGGACAAGGCCCCAAGGCAACATTCAACCATGTCATGGAATTCTTTTGAAAATTGCAAAGGAATTAATAAAAGGTCCAAGTGGAAAAACTATAAGTTTGTAGAAGTTTTCAACATTAACCGTGTAAGAGTTTGCAAGAGGCATACACCTAGATGAAAATGTTGATCATTATGACACATGATTCACAAAAACACATGTTTTTAATTATAATATGAATTTTGGATAAAAAGTTTAAAAGATGGGAACATGATGTTATGTTATTTCAACCCACATAACTCATGTTGATGAATGTGTTCTAGTTGTCAAAAATTCACCGAATTAAACATGGTGGAAAAACATTGCAATTCCCAAAAAACCCCCCAAAAATCTTCAACACCATTAATTCAATTGTCATGTGGTTAACCAAAAAAATGGTGCCACAAAAAAACAAGGGAGCCAAATTGAAATAAAGTGGTGTGTCCTTGTCATATTTCACTAAACATGGAAAAAGGACAAATTTAGAGGTGTAGTGGGCTTCATTAAAAAAATGACTGCTTTAATTCACCTTAAGCCACCACTTTCAACCTTAACTTTAACCAACCATGTTCCCATTTAAAAATTTATTGGCATGATGCAAATCATTGTTTCACCTTACATTTATAACTAGAACAAGATCAATCACAAATGACCAATGTTGGGAAAATTTAAGGTTTTGAAAAGGCTTATGGGGAAAGGTGTGACCAATAAGAGGTTGATTACTGAACCAATTCCAAATAAGCCCAAAACCATGGAGGTGAAATTCAGATGCCTAGAGGTTTTAGTGATAAACATGGTGACAAACACAATGACATAAATGAAATCCAATGTGCATGTTTCAAGCAAAATTAAAAAATGAAAAGACTCGTTGTCTTTTAATTTGGATGTTGACCCCAAATATTTTTGTGGAACAAAATTTTCAAGCCAATTGATCCCAAATGTAATGATGTCAAATATTTCAAACAACCACATGTCTTAAATAATTGGTGAAAACCATGTTAAGGTTTCAAATCTAATTGAAACACTTCTAAATACTACATACACCAATTGATCCAAATTATAAATTTAGTATCAAATGTTGTGGATAATGAATGGTTTATTTAGGAATTGGTATTAAATGTTCAAATGTTTTTTGGATGTACCACAATTATAATTTTTATATAATATTGTTATGTTCTCATTTGATCCAAACCCACAAAATTTCATGAAAACATGATGTGGTGTATGAATGTCTATTCAAGTGTCAAAGTTATTTTCATTTTTTTTCTTGAATTGTTTTGTTTGATTTCATTACAATTTTACATTTTAGGGTACAACATTGCTAGCTTCACCATTTTTAAGATCATTTTTTGAATTTTGAAACTAAATAAAAAGGTTTTAAAACTTAAAAAATATATATACAAGTGATTTCACATTATACCTAGTATAACAAAGTGTTAAAAACATGTTTTATAACCTTTGCAAATGTACCACAAGGTTTTTAGTTAAAGTAAATTCAAAATAAGTTCGTACAATGAAAATAATCAAAATATATGCCACATGTTGAACATAAGAAACTTTTCCATGTCAATATAATGGATTGTAGTTTATTTAGTTTTTAATACATAGATTAGAACTTGAAACAAAAAAATATTAATATAAAAAAATAACAAAGTTTCAAAATTTTCAATGCATTTGTGAACATGTAGCAAATAACCACATTCATAAATTGTAAATAATATGTAGGTGGGGAACAAGAAAATATTATAATAAATTTTGTATTACAAATTTTTCTTTGATTTGATTATTTTAAGAAATCATTCAACTTGTTACTACCTTTTATTTGGCTATTAATTCCAATAACACGAATTGACTTAAGTTGTGAAAAACATAAAATTGGCCTAGGAAGTTTGGATTTCCTACTGATACTACTATAAACATGCAAATGCATTTCAATCAAACATAACAAAACTAGATTTTACTTGTGATACATTGTGTCATAACCATTTTTAATCTTTTTAATCATGGGTGTAAACATGAATTCAAATTGGTTGCAATATGCATAATATGTATTCAAACATGGGTTGATTGCCATGTACACAATGTGAATTTGAACTTAGTTTGGTTGCCATGTGCACATAACATAAATTACTCAAATGCATATTTCACAATGAAATTTCATAGTGATAAACAAATGTTTTTTAATTTGTTGTTCAATTCATGAAATTCCAAGGAGGAAAAAATTTGAGTATCTTACATTCAAATTGTAATTCTTTTACGTTCTAGTCATTTATTTGGCTAATACCTTTGAAATGATGGATGATTTTACATACTTAGCAATAAAATGATTTTAAGAAAATCAAAAATGAATATAACAATATTTTACGACCAATATCATTCACTTTCACATGTTTATCATTGTTTGATTTTCAAGAATAACTTGAGTAATAAAACTACTCATGTTCAAAATTGCTATTGAAAAGAATAATGGTATAAAGAAAAAAGGAAGGAGATGGAAATAAAAGGGGTGTACATGCTCAAGAGTTGTTTTCTTGATCCTCCTTTTTACAAAACACCAATTCTTGTTCCTTGACTTATCAACACATAAAAAATTACATAAACATCCATCAATAGAAAATGCAATAGACATCACAATAAACACTTAGTTTGCAAACAAAATCCCTCTCCCAAATCCTAAATATTGAAAAATATTGCAATGACATAATTCATTTGCAAAGAAAATGAAAAAAAAAGGAAACCAAGAAGTGCAAACCATAACTGCCTTTAAACCTTAAGAAATGCATCATGGTCATGACAAGGGGCACTTATGTTCCATGATTTTGCAATACCTACCTAAATGAATCTAAAGTCATGGTCATGCAATGACACACAAATGTTTGATACACTTCTGGCAAGATGCAAAATTATCCCATGGATTTTACCAACATGGAAACTACTTTTCACATTTTACCCATCCATTTTCACCTATTTGAGAATTTTGAATAAGGGAAACCCCTATTGTAGACACAAGCCATCAAAACATTGTGATCATTTTATGCTTGGGGGGATGCCCCCTGATTTCAAAAATATTAATGTAAACACCAAGTAGGCACTTGCCATCAAAACTCAACAATCATTTTATGTGAAGGCATTGATAATAATAAAAAATGATTTTTTAAATTTGGCAACATATGAGTGACAAAGGACAATGGAGTGGATGATGAAGAGCATTGGGAAGGATGTTGAGTGTGTTAATATGGAGTAAGTTTGAACCTTTGCTTGGACAAGAAAAATAAATTTAGAATTACAAATAAAAATGCAAATGTTTTTTTTACCTTTGCAATCGGATGTTAAAAGGGCATTCCAAGATGTTTCAATAGATCCCTTATATAGGGAAGGATATCATTCTTATTAGCCTTGATAAATATGTATTTGATTAGTTTTACATTGCTTTTGTAAAATGGGGACCAAATTTTTAATTAAGTGGGTGGTTGGTGTATTATGTGAGGTAGAAGGGTTAAAAATTTGTGAGCCTTTTTAAGCAAAAATAATAATGAAAATAAGTATTTGTCTTTAATGTAAAGTTGTACATTCATGAATTCATCTTGCATTTACACCACATTGAAGGTTTTAAAAAATAAAAATGCATGAACACCTTCAAAACAATCATATGACGGTTATTAAAAAATTGATTCAATGAATTCAATTGAATGTTTTTGAAAACTTTTTATTCATTGGATATTTTTCAAATTAATTCACATGTTTCAATGATATATTAGGAACCTTGCAATAAAAAAAGATCATATATTTTCAACACCAAATTAAATTGCCACTTCTAAATGTGAGAAATTAAACAAACATTACACTTGATGCAAAGCCTGTTTGTGTGACTACACCCATGTGTGGAAATTGGTTTGAATCCATGCAAATTAAACACCTAGGTGAAAATGAAATACATATCTTGAATTCAGAATTTAGATTTTTGTGCTTCATGGTTAACAATTTAATAATTAAATGATCATTTTGTTGGATCCCCATACAATGTAAGAATAATGAACAATAACATTTTAGAAGCAACAAAACCAATTTAAAGTTTACATTGTAATTCAATGTTATGTTGAATTTAGTAAATGATAGTGGCTAATTTCCATGGTTGGATTTTTTTTCAAGGGTGTTTGTAAATTTCTTATATGATCGATCTTGTGATTTTTTGGGTGGATTGCCATGGGCAAAAGGTTCACTAGAAAAAAAATGCAAAAATACAACCCATATATTTGTGATTATGTGCAATTATATGTTATTTACAACTAGTTTCACTTGTTTTTGTAACTATTTACTAATTTTGGTCATACATGCGACTCCATTATGACTAATTTTTTCTTCATGCTTCTGAATGGACAATGTTTAATAAAATTTTCATTTAAAAACGGTCTTATATGACTGGGCCATTAATTGGAATATTGATCAAAATTAGTTGCACCATTATGGGTTGGGTTTAAACCCTAGGGGTATAAATTTAAGGTGTAGTAGGATATATATATATATATATATATATATATGAAATGTATAAAGGTATGTATATGGTTGTATTTAGAAAATAAATTGAAGATATTTTTATGTGTATATTAAATATATGTATAAGGAGAAAGGTAGATCAAGATATGTAACTTAACCTAACTTAACCTAACTAACTAATTAATAGTTATTAATTAGTATGTAGTTGTTAATACATGTGACTTAGTTACATTGAAAAACTTATCACATGTTTTTTGTCTTTGTTTTCAAGTTTGTAAATTATATAAATAAATGCACTAGAACATAAAAATACACAAAAAACATTAAAAACCAAGTGGCATTTGGGATGAGCCAATCAAATAGGCTTGACTTTTAAAGGTTAACACTATGAGAAATTGTGTCCGCGACAACTAAACTACCCTATAATTAAAGCTCCTAAACATCTAATATACAATTAAATTACAACTATCCCATGGAAATATGAAAAATTAATAAATAAAATGCCATGTCAAAAAATCAAGGAATTGTATTATAGTTGCAAATTAGTTGCAAGATGTATATTTATACAATACAATGTATGGATTGTATATGCGATTATAGTCAACCATGTTTGATTTTGTTGACAAATTGCACTTTAGTCACATGTAACAATTACATCACAATTAGGATAAATTTAGTTACTAATCAACGATTACTTTGCAACAAATGTACGGCCTTGAGTAACACATATGATCATACCACGTGTATACATTTCCACCACTCAATATATATGACATTTCAACTTGTTACAATTAATATGCAACTATATTTCAATTAAAAATTTGGAATTTAAAATTTTGAAATTTGGGCAGGAAACCCATAAGCAAGTGACACATGGCAGTATATCAATAGATCTGCCCTAATGACCTTCATGTGTTCATGTTTATTATCAAGAAATTCAAGATAATGTTTTTTTAAAAATCTTTCTATTCAAACATTTTGTGTATTTCCTAGTCTTTTGGTGATGCAATTTTCATATCATGTGTTATAATTAAGATTATTTTTGTTTGTTTAATTTAAAACTAAAGCTAAAAGGTTGTTATAAGCTATATTATTTATTTAAATAACTTGGAGATTGAAGGCTTTTATTTTGGAGGTTGAAGGCTTTTGTTTTTTTTCTTAAAGGTTGAAGGTTTTTACTTTTTCGTTTAGAGGTTAAAGGTTCTTATTCTTGCTCTTAAAGAGGTTGAAGGCTTTTGTTTTTGCTCTTGGAGGTTAAAGGTTCTTGTTTTTGTTCTTAAAAAGGTTGAAGGCTTTTGTTTTTGCTCTTAGAGGTTGAAGGTTCCTGTTCTTGCTCTTAGAGAGGTTGAAGGTTTTTGTTTTTGCTTTTGTAGGTTAAAGGTTTTTGTCTTTGGTCTTAGAAAGGTTGAAGGTTTTTGCTTTTGCTTTTGAATGTTGAAGGTTTTTGTTGTTTCTTTTGAATGTTGGAGGTTCTTGCTTATACTTTTGGATGTTAAAGATTTTTACTTTTCCTTTTTGATGTTGAAGGCTATTACTCTTACTCTTGGATGTTCAAAGTTCTTATTTGTGGTTTTAAATGTTGAAAGTTCTTGTTCTTACTCCTAGACATTGAAGGTTTTTACTTTTGTTGTTTTTATGTTATAAGGCCGAACTTTCATTATGTTTCAATCCATCAACATCAAAATTATGTATATAAGGTAAGTTTTTTTCAAAAGTACCTAAAATTGTAATTCGATTTATTTGATTATGAACATAGTATTTGATTCTATTTGCAAATGTAAAAATTATAATGTAGTTTGTATTAATGTTATATACATTGCATTTTAGTGACAAATAAGTTGCATGTTAATGGCAGTATAATTGTGAACTATTTTTATTAAAGTTGAAGGGATTATTTACATATTTTTGACATTACAATGTTATGATATGCTATTAATTTCATTTCACATGTGGAACTAAATATCATAACATGGCAAATTTCAAGCAAATAAGGTGCATTGAAAAAATTACATGGTTCAAGTTCCATTTCAACAAAAATAGAAGAAAACATTCATGTATGAAACATAATGTTTTAAATGACAATATTTGATTGTCGTGGGTCATCATTTTTAGGATTTGACCTTTTGTTTAAATAGAGAAAAATGTTTGTTATATATAGCTTGGGCATTATATTTGGATTCATAGTTAAATTGTCTTTTGATAGAAACATTTTCTAATTTTTTTGTAATATATTTTTCAACATGGAATGTAAATGTATTTAAAGTTTCAAATCCATTTCATGTTTATAAATAATGATGTCCAATGCAATTCAACATTATCTATTATAATTAAAACAACATGATAATGGTTGTGTGAAGTTTGGATAATTGCATTGTAAGTTGCAATTTAGTTGTTTAGAACTACTAAAATCAACTACCATACTTTGAAACCCAAATTTAAACACCTAGTTGCAAATTAGTCATTAAATCCTTTATTTTCATTTCATCTTTAATTTCAAGTGAGTTGCAAAGAATAGGAACAAAATTCATTGTTCAAATGGATGAATGAAATAATTAAAGAATATATTTGTTAGACTAGTTATAAAATAGTTGCAAATAAGTTATAGAAGATAAGGATATTTAGAATCCATTTGTCAAATGGATGAATGAAATAATAAAGGCATATATTCGTTGAACTAGGTATAAAATAGTTGTAAATAAGTTGCAAAGGATTGGGATAGAATCCATTCACATCAAATAGGTGAATGAAATAATGAAATAATATATTTGTTGAACTAATTGTAAAATAGTTGTAGATAAGTTATAAAATATAAGAATAAAATTCATTCATCAAATGGATGAATGAAATAATTAAAGATTATATTTGTCAAATTAGTTGTAAAATAGTTGTAAATAAGTTACAAAAGGTACTAATATATGTCATTCGTCGACAAATGGATGAAATGCCACATTGGCATTCGTTCACCATGTTGGAATGTGTGTGGGAATTTGATGTGGAAATTAGTTGCAAAGAAGTTGCATATAATTACATGTGAGTTGCACTGTATATATGGTATTGTATATAACATAAAGTGTCCATTGTAACTGTTGCAACTTGTCCGATAACATTCAAGGTTGTATAAATACCGTGAGTTGTAAGTGTCCATTGCAACTGGAAAACCCAATTGCAAGCCTAGTTGTATTGTAAAATCCTATATTTTTTCATAATGTAAACTTGAAATAAAATCAAATATGAAAACCTAACCTACTTCCTATTCTAAGCCTACTTAACTACCTACTTAGCCTAGACCTACTTACTTAGCATACATAGTTGGTAGATTTAGGTTAAGTAGGTAAGTAATTAGGCTAACCTACTAACCTACTTAGGTGCATGTGGCCTAGCTACCTTAGGCCTCCTTAGCCAACTTATAATTAAATTGCCACATGTCACCTTGTAATTTGATAAAATATTAACCTAAAAATTGCCACATGTCTCCTTGCAATTAAATAAAAACCTACAAATTACCATGTGTGATCTAGTGTAATTCAATAAAAAAATCAACTTACAAATTGCCATGTGTCACCCTTTAATTTGCTAAATATTACACCTCACTGGTTTAGATTAAGCCTCCTTAAGTTAATAAACATGCCACATGTCATATTGAGATTTTTTGCTAATTGTACACATGGCACAATGTAAGGTCCACTAATTTAGTTGCATGTTAGTTCCATAGCAATCACATAGATTATACATTTAGACACGGATGAAATTGTATATGTTGATTTTGATTTCATTTGTTGTTTGCAACTAATGACACATGCGACTTGTTCAAAGCAACTAAAGGATTTTTAGTTACATATGATGCAAACAACTAAAAAATAATTGCATTAGCTAGTTGTAAAAATCCATTTTTCTTCTAGTGGTTGTTCCTCCATATCTTTAGGGATTTTGTTATTAAAGGTTTTTTTTTTTTTCCATGGTTGGTTTTCTTTTTCTAAGTTGTTTGTGATTTATTTTATGGTTGATCTTGTGAGGTTTTTGGTGGTTTACCACGGGTTCAAGGTTCCACCTCCACACCTTTGTGGATTTTAAGGTTTAGATTTTTTTCCATGGTTGATTTTTGTTTTTCCAAAGGTGAATGCATTATTATATGATTGATCTTGTGCATTTTTAGGTGTGCCATGGGTGCAAGGTTATGCCTTCCCCACCTTTGTGGATTTCTTTGTCCAATTTCATTTCCAAGGGTGGTTGTGAATTATTCATATGGTTGATCTTGTGAAATTCTCTAGGTGGTTTGCCATGGGTAAAATGTTGTGCCTCCACATCCTTATGGATTTTTCTATTTAGGTTTTTTTCCACACTTAGTTTTAAAAAATATATATATCTTGTGGTTGTCTTATGTGGTTAATCTTGTGATTTTTTGGGTGGCTTTCCCTAGGTGCAAGACTCACCTTCACAACCTTTTGGATTTCTATGTTTAGGTGCATTTCCATGCTTGATTTTGTTTTCCAAAATTGTTTTAAATTTTTTTTATAACATTCATTTGGGATCCAATATCATGTGGTTTTTCAATTAGCATCAAATATTGGTGACATCCTAGGGAAATTTCTCCTTATGTTCAATCAAACTCATTTCAATTAAGTATAATGTGGTGTTTGGTGTAAGTTACATTTTTCACATCAATGGCCTATTTTTGGACACCTTACATGTTTATGGGAATGAAGTTCAACATCCCTTTTGTGGTGGCTTATACGTTATTGATTTGATATGATGTGAACATAATTGAGCATTGTGGTGGCTTGTACTTGGTTGGTTTCAATTGATTAAATAACTTTTTGTGGTTGCAATTTGAGTTTTTGGGTGGTTTGTACATGGCTGATTTTAGTTGATTTGAACTCTTTGGTGGTTGATTTTAGCTCTATTGTGGTATGTAACATGCAAACCTTGTAAATCATTATGAGGTGTTAAAATAGTGGTAATATAAGTATATGATCCAACCCTTCAAAAGTCTATAACTCTTGTAATTCCTCATGGAAGTCATTATTTGATTTTTTTTTATGGTTAAATTTTTTTTTACAAAGGTAAATTTTTTTAATGTTTGAATTTTGATGGGTAGTTGCACATCCATGTCATTTTTTTATGCACCTATTTTTTACTAACTACATATTTGCTATCAATTGTAGGTTTGTCAACTTTGTTTTATTGCTCCAAGATGCATTATGTTATAATCAACTATCAATGGCATTACAAAGTTGTGTTCCATCTCCAAAAACTTGGGCTATGTACCAAACTATAGTGAAAATTCTCTCACCCATCGTGATTAGCTATGTGTTGAATCAAAGTTGTAGGCATTGACTACTTGGATATGCATTAAATTTTGTCATTGCTAAGACTCGTGAGTTTCATGATGAAGTTGTTAATGTGGTTGTCTTTGATAACATGGGTGGTTTAAAGGCAAATGTCTTTGATGTAGAGTTAACATAATTTATAATCTGCATGAAGCATCAAGTGTTGGAATTTCTACAACCTTTTTTTTCAATTTTGCATGTTTTTTATGGGAAGAACGTTCACAATATGTTGGTTTAATGTTGGATCCAAGGTTTAAAAGTTTGTAGTTGGTGACACACATGAACATGCTAAAGTAGGCCAATTGGTGATCCTATTAAAAAAATTAAAGTAGGTGGAAAATAAATTTTGCATTTAAAAATTTTAAGCCTTTTACCAATGTTATAAATTTTGGAATGTACTTGCCATAATAAATAAACCATATATGGTCATCTCCAATTTACATTTTTATTTGAGCTATTTTATTTATTTATTACAAGTTTATATCTAATATTTTTTCCAAATCAAGCTATTCAAATGATGTGTTATTAATATTTGAATCATCATGCATATTCATACACATTTTTTGGAACTTGAATATTTCAAATATGACAATGTTAAGCCCTTCAAAAGTAAGTTTTTCCTTACATGTGTTTGAAACACTAAAACCTACTTTTCAATATGAATTACAAATGTATTTATTGTTTGTAACATGGTAAAACATGCTTTAAACATTTTTTGAAGGAACAATAAAAATGAAAAAGTCATGATTATAGTTTATGTCTAGTTTGTGCAAATGGGATAACATCACCAAATCAATCAAATGAGTGAAAGTAGGTTGGAGAATAATAAACACAATATTTTAAGCTTAAAAAAAAATCATGTCATATTACATATGTTCATGTAATTTAAATGTTAATTTTCAAAAAATGTGTTGTACTTTTAACTTCTAAAGTTGACATTTGTTTCTTTGCATTATTGGGATACTTTTTTGGCCTGCTTTAGCATGCTTATGTATCAACCAATTATGTAGGGCATGAAACTACTTTATTGGTTGTTCAATATGATGAAAAATTGTTGATACCCTTGTTGATTCAATGTTACAAAATGATGATGCCTTTTGTACATGGGTAAAATCACAATCAAAGAAGCCACCCAAGTGAATGGACACTCTTTAAAACTACATTTTTGTATGTTTGAAAGATTGTAACCCTAAATTAGGTTGCATTAACTTTTGGATGTCACTGATCAGGGAAGTGGGCTGTTGGTTAAATGAGCCATTTGTTTCCATGACGGCTGCTTTTACTTTACTTCCGCATGGGAAGCTTTGTTGATTTGGGAGAGGGGTGATGTACTGAAAGTTTGCATGGTGGCTACACTGAATGGGTATGGAGCCTGTGTGGCGGCTCCGAATTATGGCTTGGGTCGGCGATGCAATTATGAAAAATGGCGGTTTGGCACGGGAGGATGGCTAAAGCTTCTAGACGAAGCTAACGATGGTGGATGAGGAGGATAGGAAGGACGGGTTTTAGAACAGACAATTCTAGGAGTGGGAGAGGAGAGAGCTTAGTTGTGCTGAGAATTTTCCGCTGCGTCTGAGGTAGAGTTGAGCTCCTGTTACAGAAATAAACAAGAGGAATTAGGGAGAGGGAGGACGGTACATGGAGGAACGATCGGACCCTCTTCTTTCTTTTTGTGAACTGCTGATGGCAAGAATTGCTTGAGTTGTCAAGAATGTACATATTCTGTGAATGAGAATGAAGAATTTCTTTTTGAAATCGCATCAGTGTGGAAGTACATGATAGG
>Ga0116227_10003009_pt1 | contig 37851 bp, 16 predicted proteins | sample S1TSphgellanicum_FD_89693 | JGI IMG/M metagenome (GOLD analysis project Ga0116227, IMG submission 89693) | Host-associated microbial communities from peat moss isolated from Minnesota, USA - S1T2_Fb - Sphagnum magellanicum MG | ecosystem: Host-associated > Plants > Peat moss > Unclassified...
GAGGTTATCCACATCGATTCTTTAAAGAGGGAAGAAGAATTTGCGGAAGATTAGGTGACGCATTTGTGTTAGGGAGAGAGCTTGCAAGAAGATCATTGAGACTTTCTGTAGTGTGTGTGTGTGTGTGTGTGAGTTGGCGTTCCTTCCACCAAAAGAAGTCACAAAGAGAAGCAGCTCCTATGGCATTTTGGAGAAGAAGAGGAGTTGGGTGGTGGTCGAGAAGCTTGCTCTTGAGAAATTGTATTACTGCCTTCCTTCCTTTGCAGAATTCAGGCCTCAAGGTAAAGAACCGGAGTGGGCAATGGGAAGGACCGGGTGGGGGGGAGCTCAACGGGTGCATTATGCACCGGGTTCACACTAGTTACACTAATACCAACAATATTTCGATGAAATTAACATTCTAACTTTGTATTCCCAATATTTATGCATAATAATCTTCATTATAAACCAACACTTGTAATATCATGTTATTGTTTAATCAAGTTTAAGTGGGTGCAATACCATCCCTAGTCCAATATGAATGATTATATGGGGTATATATGGTATTACCCACATAATGCAAAAAACTTATACCATTTAGGCCTTTTCCATGATATCAATATTCACATCAATATTGATATTTATGACATGCCCAACATTGGTTTCAACCATGACACAACTTTTCCAATGATTTATCATTTCATTACAAGGTTGTTCCATAATGGGAATTAGGGGTCTACATTAAATAAGAAAATCTAATTAGACAATATATATCATTATAATTGGTTATTGGTTTTGATGCAATTTGAATCATAATCAATCACCATGAATGCAATTTAACATAAAACTATGTGTAATATTTTTTTTTCCTTAAATGGCTTTAATATTCCAAAGGATCATTGAATAAAAAATCAATTTAAAAATATCAAAAAATTATATATTATATGGTTCAAGAAAATTTCCTTCATTCAAGTTCAACATAATAAACTATAGTTTATTATTAATATATTGAATTATTTTTCAATACATGATTTAACAATATATGAAAAAATCCAATAATGGTGATCCTTTCACTATGAAAAATCATGTTCATGCCAACTAAACTACCCTACAACTAGAGTTCCAAACAATTAATATACAACTATTTTACAATTGTCGCAAAAAAAATAAAAATAAAAATTCATGTTAGAAAATTAGGGAATTGTATTATAATTGGTTTGCAAAATAGACATCTATATAATAAAATGTACACATCATAAATATAGTTGTAGTCAACCATGTTTGACTTTGTTTGCAAGTTGCAATTTAATAACATGCGATGTATAATTTGGTAGGTTGTAAATAACCATGTCATTCAATGTGTTGTTGTTTGTTGTATAATAATCCAAACCAATATGTGCAAGAAAACAAATTCCAAAATAACAAAGGTATGGTGAGTTCTAACCTCAATACTCCAAGTATGTGATGCATTTTATTTTGAAAACTAACATTGTATGCAATTATAATCGATTATAACTTAGTTTGTACTATTAATGTTAAATATGTTGCATTTTAATGATAAATAAAGATATGTTAGTGGCACTACAATTGTAAATTAGTTTTATTTAAGTTGAAAGGATGGAGATTTAGATATTTTTTGCATTACAATGTTATGTATGTTGCATTTTAATTATAAATAAGTTTGTTAATGGCACTATAATTATAAACCAGTTTAATTTAAGTTGAAAAGATGGACCTCTATATATCCTTTGTATTGCAATGTTATGTATATGTTATTGATTTCATTTCACATGTGACATTGAATATTAAAATATGACATATTTCAAGCAAACAAGGTGGAATGAAGAAATTATGGTTCAAAATCCCTATTCACAAAAAATTAAAAAACATTAATTTATAAAAAATAATGTTTTAAATGACAATATTTGATTGTTGTGGTTTTTCATCTTTGTGATGACCTCTTGTTTGGGTAGAAGAAATTTTTTATTATAAATAGCTTGGGAAATATATTTAGATTTGTAGTTAAATTATATTTCAATAATCAAAAGAAAAGCTCTTGAAATGCATTTTTCAATTTTGAATGTTAGCGCATACAATTTCAGATCCATTTCAAGTTTATTAATAGTGATGGAATGCAATTATGCCTTGTTATTCCGATGCATTGTTATGTGCTTAATTTTTTGGGTTCATAAAAATAGCAAAATTGGCTATGGTTCAAACTATAATACTATTGGATTTGGAGAGTTTGATTTTGGTGGTGTGTATATTTGCACAATTGTTTTATATTGTTAATACTTTTTTTCATGATGAAGTCATAACAACTTGGATTGATGAAAAAACAAGAAGGGATCTTTTTAGCTTGATGTAATTTGGTTTCAATGCCTCACTTTTCCATGATGTTGACCAATTTGAGCTTTTGGTAAATTTCTCTCTCTTTGAGTCCCATTTGGTTTTCTTTGTGTCCCTAAACTAATGTGTGGCTTGTATGTTAAAATCATGTGCTACCATTGGGTGGAGTGTCCTTTGGACAAGGGTTCAACTACTTCACATGATTTTTCAATTTTATTTATGCATTGTGATTTGTTCATATGATTTCAGTTTTTATCTTGAATTTTATGGACTTGTAGAAAATTGCTAGTGTTTAATCTTTAACTTGTAATTTGTAATTCAAGTAGCTTTGATCATTGGCCATGACCTTTTTTTTTGTTTTGTTTGGGGTTGGGCTTTGCCATTCTAATCTTCTAAGATTCACCAAATGGTTCCATGAGTTTTTTTACTGCAGCCTAAATTCAAACTTTGTCAAAATTGAAATAGTCACTTCTCACAGGCACAATGCCACCTGAAATAGCCAAATACACCACCCATCCAAGGGCGAAAATAGTTCATATGTTATTTGTATTTTTTTCTGTATAGCCAGTTTGAAAAATAACCAGGCATATGAGTGTAGCCACCTGAGTTACTAGCTCAAGCACACAATACCAAATGGGACCCTTTCCCTTTCTTGGGTGCTTTCGGTTTATAAAGTTTGGCAGGGTTTCAATAGGATCACTTTAAAGAATGCTTTCAAAGAAAACACGCTGTTCTGCAGGCAAAAGAATAACCTAAAGACCTAGTTTGTTTTTTAGTAGTGTATTGGGATGTCACATTACAGGACGAATTGTTTTAGGAAAGCTCGCCTACCCTCTCCACAAGCTTTACTAAAATTGTAAAGCCTGCATCCCGTCTTGTTGCTGCCGCACCACCGCGCAGCTGTGGTGTTTACACGTGATAAAGACCATGGGTTTGTAGTTCACCTACCACAACCCTATGTACTTTCACCAGGCACACAATGCATACAGACATGCACCCCAGTCAGCTCCCGAAGCTCAAGTTTTGTTCCCGCCAGTTGTTTCAAAATTTGCCAAAGTACCAGTAATGTTGAAACTTGAAAGCACTTTCCTAACCAGTGCGACATGCAAGGTTTTTAAATTCCCAAGAAATTTTCAATTTAAGATTTTATGTGACTGGACAGCAGAAGCCATTCAAATACATAATTATCTGCCTTGCAATGCGTGGAGTACACTCACAGCCAGTTCATGCACTGCATAACTCCCTTCTCTTCATGACTGGTCGAGACTCGACAGTGGACACTTGGCTGTCACTGATGCGAATGCATCATGATTCATGAATATCACTGGAACTATAATGCTCATAAATATTCCCTTCTGCTGATGGGTAATTGATGACCCAAATATATAATTTATCATGCTCAACTTAATGACACCCAAACTTCTGATTTAACAGCTTCAATTTAATGATACTCAAACTTTATGCATCCATTGATTCAAAACTAATAAACAGCTAGCCTACTAATGTTATTATCCATTTGCACAAACATGGAAGTTTTCAAGTGGAGTGGTTGAAAGGAGGCTGGTCTTCTAGCACTACACTATTATTGACTCTTGATTGCTTTGTGACACGTCTACATTACACCTCTAGGTGTGTCTGAAAATTGTGCTGTCAACATCAATGTAACAGCACCTTCCCATGTCCCTGCCTACCAAATAGATGCAAGAATTTAAGGCAGAATTCCAGGACCTTGTTTGCACTTGAACATTGAAATTGAATTCGTGTAGCTAATTTAGTTGTGGGACATAATAGAAAGTTTGGTGATGCAGTTGTGAGCCAGGGCTTTTGTTTTCAATTTTGAGAGGTAGGTGGCCGGGCAATTATCCACCAGAGGTGTTTAGCCAAATTTGGCTACGGATCAGAGAAAAGAGTATAGTTTTTTTTGACATGCAAGAACCTATTGTCTAAATATGGCGATTTCTACTTTTCTCCCCCTTGAAATATAGCGAATTTGGGATTCTTTCCCCGAAAAATGTCCTTTGTACAAGGTGTGACCCCACCCCCCTCCCCCCCTTTTTTTTTCACCAATGGGTGCAATTTCGCCACAAAAAAAAAACACTGGTTGGGAGAGCTTTCCAACACTAGATGTAGAGAAATTGAATCCAACTTTTGTGAGACAAAGTTTGTAATTTGAGGAAAAGGCAGAAAGAGAGAATTATGAGAAGTCTACCTCAAAAAAGAAAAAAGAACTTATGTTGATGAATTTTGGTGAATTTTCGCACCTGAAAAACATGATTTCAACACATAGAAAGGATTTTTGTGAGGAAACTGACCCGACCCTATATTGCCAAGTTTCTACAAAAAGTTCCTGCAGATAGCCAGAATATAAAAAGATTCTTAAATATTTATACTTTCGTATGTGGTCCAATGATTTTTTTGTGGTGATTTTCGCTATTTTGCAACACATGTTTTTGGAAAAACATATTCTTTCAGAAATCATTCTTCGGAAAACATTCACCTAGAAAAGAAAAAAAAATTCACCAAAAATCGCCATAGTGGGCTACAATAAGTAACGGTGCTTGAGATTTTCTACTTTTATATTTTAACTATCGCCAAACTTGGCTAAATATACATACAAACGAGAATGACTTGAGCAACATCAAAAAATCCAGTGGATTCTGGTCTACAGAGAAATCTGGCTAATTTACCTTCTTGTGGACAATCGCCAGTTTGGCGCTATATAACAAAATTGAATAAAAAAAGAAAACCCTGACATGGAGGAATCGCCAACAAAACACAGGGTGGTGGCCTACATTAATGATCGCTTGTCCTTATCTTGTGGCGTCTATCTGGACAAGGACTAGCCTATTATCGTGCATATGTGTCTCATTTGGAGCCCAATATATTCCAGGCTGCCTGAATGTAGCCCAGAGAATTCAAGTGCGGCAGTCGCTAGCTGTTCCTGACTGTTCGTCTGTTACGGAATGCCATCTGTCACCCCTGTCTACAAGCCTCTTTGCACGACGAGGTCCCCGTTACCGCGAGTCTACTTGTCTTTTGTCCTTACTCCGTTCCAGCTGCAATATAGCTTCCGACTCCCCTCAGTCCCCTCCAAATCCCTCTCGTAGGACAGTAGAGCTCTTCTGATCTGGGACATTGCATTGCACGATTGTTGCTCTTCTTCGTTCTCGACTCTTCTTCGGTCCTGATCATCAGTAACGATATCTGCAACTTTGGTTGGCAAGTAGACTTTCGTAATCTTTTACGAGATTATAAGTATATGGGGAGATATTTAAATAAATATTAGCTGATCCGTTTGCGAGCTGCGAAGAGGAGTAGCTGTGTTTGGCATTCTCCAAGCCGGAGTTCGATCGACAGCAGGAATGGCGATGTTCACGGGAATCCGGTCATTACTGGTGCTTGGTTTTGTAGCAGCAGCATTTCTGGCAGTTGTGTGTCATGCAGCTGAGTTTCCTGTTACATTCGACGCGAATTTTGTAGTCACCAGCGACGGCAATCACGCTCAAATCTTGGATGGCGGGCAGGTCGTCAATTTGGCTCTCGTCGAATATTCAAGTAATAGATCATTTGGGCTTTGGTCCACTCTTCAACCCTAGATAGTTTGCGTTATTGAACTGTGGAGATGAAGCGAAAAGTTTCAGTCTTCTGGCCATTATAATCTAGCAGGAATTGAGCAGGAGTGGGTTGCAATTCCTCACGAGAGTCCTTTTAGTACTAAAGATTTATCCGCTTGGAAATCCTTACCATGGGGCAAACCCTGTTTTGGAAATGTGCAGCTGCTACATTCGCATCAAAGAGCTCTTATTTGTTCGGAAATATTGGCTTCAATCTCAAGCTCGCCCCTGGCTATTCTGCAGGCACCGTTACCACTTTCTTCGTAAGCCTTCATACAACTTTTGCAATAGGAGTTTAATAGCCTGTTTTCCAATAGAAAACAGTCCTTTGTCTTGGGCATGTCGCAAGTCATGACAATCTAGCTTTGTGTACATTTCTCCGTGGCAAGGAGCGAAGCGAAGGGAAATAACCGAGGCTAGCAGAAGATTCTAAGTTTGAAGCAACAGCCTGGGTTAGAAAATAGATAGTTTCCGGAACGCTTGAGATGAATCACATTCAATCCCCTCACGTTCTGGGCATTCTGTAGACTACTGTCTCTAATTTCCAGTCGATGAACTCTTAAAGCATTTCAGAATAGCAGCGTCGATTTCTAACTTGGTTCCTATTCTTGCAATTATCCATGTGCAGTTAGCGTCCTCAGGAGATGCACATGACGAATTGGACTTCGAGTTTCTGGGGAATGTAAGCGGCCAACCGTACTCGCTGCAGACGAACGTGTTTGCCCATGGAGTTGGGAACCGGGAGCAGCGGATCAACCTGTGGTTCGACCCCACAGCAGAGTTCCACAGCTACACCCTTCGCTGGACGAGGGAACTCATTACGTAAGACATCCTGGCCTTGGATCCAAATAGAAGTGATCTGGTATTGGGACAGTAACTTAGAACCTGATGGCAACAATCTGAAGCCAGAAAAAAAGCACATCACGAGTACTGTAGCAAATCACTTGCATGTGCAATTTTAGCGGTCATTTCGGTCTTGTCAACAGTAGAACCGAAGGCATTTTAATTCATGCTGATAATTGCTATTAGAGGCAGCAGATAAATACGCAGCATGAGCTTTAAGGTAGTCTCAGCTTGTCTTTAGGAAGGGCTTCTCTGCTGATTCCAACTTACCAATGATGCATTTGATTGCACCGATCTCATGGCAACAATCTGGAGATGAGCTCTGTAGCCAATCACTTCCATGTGCATTTTTTGCAGTCATTTTGATCTGGTCATCAACAGAACCCTAGACATTTTGTTTGATGCTGAGATTTCTATCAGAGCCTGCAGATGTATATATAAAGTATGAGCTTTTTAGGGTATTTTGCTTGCTTGTCTTTAGGAAGGACTTCTATGCACATCCCACCTTAGCAATGATGCATTTGGTGGACTGCAGATTCTACGTGGACAACACACCAATCCGTGTCTTCAGGAACAATGAGGCAATAGGGGTGCCATATCTCAATTCGCAACCAATGCCAATTCTTGCTGCTGTCTGGGATGGGAGCACCTGGGCCACACAAGGAGGAAAATACCCTATTGACTGGGCATATCAACCTTTTGTTGCATCTTACCAGGGATTTGGGGTTGATGGATGCTTGGTGGTTAACAATGATATTTCTTATTGTGCTGCTGGTCCAGTTGATGCTTGGTGGAATGCACAACATTATCAATACCTAACTCCAGAACAGATCACGACTTTGAAGTATGTGCAAAGCAACTATGTTTATTATGACTACTGCAACGACAAAGTTAGGTATCCAATTGTACCACCGGAATGTGTCAAGAACTGGTATGGTTCATAGGGTTACCTGGCTCCATTCTTCTTATCCAACCCATTTTTTGGAAGTGTTAAGTCAATAATAGCCTTAAAAGCTCCATGAGCAGGAATGTGAGTGGATGCATCAACACGACATCTCCATAATGATACACTCACCAACAACTATGAATAATAGTTCTGCTTGCCTGCAAAACAGCCAATTTTGAGAAACCCTATTTGACCAGGAATTCAATGAGATCCTGAATAAACAGGAAAGACACTTCTTGTGGACAACATTTTGTGCTATTACATTTTTTGTAAAATCTGAAATTCATGTAAAATGTGTTTTCAAATGAGCTTCAATTTGCAGCTTTCCTGCAGAGATTTAGTGAGAGAAAATTGTGGGGAAATGCAAAGTCAGGAGTATACTTTGCCTTAAAGCGTTTGCTGATTTGTGTGTAAAGCGAGCCTGTTCTTTGTTAGATCAGTGCACACTTCAGGCTTGAAACTAAACCAAGCTAATATTAGGTTTGAACTAGATCTGTGTTGGTATGAAGAAGATTGTAGGACATTTCTGGCACTGGATCAACAAAAGGGGGCTCACCTGTACATGCTTGCTCCCAGAAAGAAAAAGATACAGTAAGTAGGACTATCTGTATTAGAAGTTCAAAATTGATTGTGATCAGGCCTTGATTTTCAAAAGTTGAGCTCTGCGCTTCAAAGGGATACTCATTCCAGTGGAGATACATGCCTGTTACAATATTTCATGAGGTGGAGGCAGAGAAGGTAGTCATATTTTACATAGACATCTATTTCGTTTTGAACTAACTTGTTTCAGTGCCTTTAAGAATGAAAGATTCATTGGATTACTGCCGTGATCCAAAGATTACTAAACTTTTTTCATAGAAGAATTAATCTCCATTTGAAGGAAAATATGGCTTCAGTTTTAATTGTACCTCTTAACTGCTACAATAAACAAATGTACTATCACTGAGTGTAATTTTTAATTAGTGCCTCTTTACTAGCAACAAAAACAAACTTCCCATCACTGGCTGTAATTTGAACTCTGCCTGTTTCCTGCAAAAAAGACAAATGGACTATTACTGTTGAAGGTGGAAATGTGCAATGATTGGTCTATATGGAGTGTACTATTGAACTTGCTCGGTACAGACCATTGCACCTCAGGAGATACCTCTGAGAAATTTGGGCAATCCTGCACTACTCGAATTGCCAAACAGGCAGCGAAATGGGCACAATAGCCTGTATCTGGCATGCTCCATTAAGTAATGGTTTTCATGTGGATTTGCAAAATGGTTTTGCGGATTTTGCAGAATGAATCTGTACAGAATAGTTCTTGGCACCTGCCCAAGTAAGATCCAGCGTACCCCTCCATTGTGCGTTGTAAGAGCATCCTTACCCATACCCATAACCCAGGGGTGGTACTAGTTTTAGGTGAGTTTGTGTGCACTGTAAATAGATTTACTGTGGTCAGTTAGATTATCCCCAAACTGGGAGCAGCAAAGGCCCAGGTATCCAAAGCTCTTTTGGTGTTTGCACATTCCTTAATGTTTTCAAAGTGTTTGTAATTTTTTTTCCCTCTCAAAGTTTTTGTACTCTTTCTACTTTCCAATATTTTCTTGTGCCTTGCACTTTCACTTGTAGATGTCACATTAATAAACATGATTCATGCAAGATTCAACCCTTGAATGTTGCACCTCAATTTGGTGTCTAGAATTATTTTTCACCATGGTTAACAAATTTGTTTCAATGTCAATAGACCATTGGGGACACATTTGCTTTACCTTGACACATGGGACTCGAATGTTACAATTATAGTGCCTTTTTTCAAGTCCTTAGTGGTTGGGTCATATTTACATAGTTGTTTAGTCTGTTACATATCGGAGGCCAAAATGATTGATAAAAAGGAAGCAAAAAGAGAAAGAGAGAAGCACCAACCAAACTTGCATAGCTTCATCAACAAACATTGGAAATGGGCTTTCAAGTGTGATGTTGTATGTGCATGGTTGGTGGGTTTGTGCATAAGATATTTTAATTATTGCCTTGCATTTTAAATTGGGAAATTTTCATACATATGTTGTGCACAATTGGTGTCTTTACCCCAATTTAGTGTTCCAAGGTGTAGAAGAGCTATCCAGCAACTTAATATAGCTATAATGTTTGAAACATCTACCCCTTCTTGGAACAATGCAATATGTTATGTTCAATAATTAGTTATTCTACTAGTTTTAGGTCATTTAGCTCAAAAAAGGAGGAGATTTTTTTTTAAAAACTAGAAAAAAACCATGATAAATCTCAAATAAATGTATACCAATTGTTATTTATTTGCATAAATGCCTAATGTTTTGCTTGAATAGATCCTTATGAAATTTTACATGTCCCAAAACTGAAAATTTTCAAACAATCATGTCCCACAAATTTGGATTCTTTTAGGCTCACATCCAAAAACCAAAGTAGGTGCTTGTGTAAAAACAACATTGGGAATGGTCTAAAGGAACTAAAAAGAAGTTGAAAAGGTGACATGGAAACCATCACTAAAGGAGGATCATCAAACTATTGAAGATGAACCCTAGTTTAAACACAATCAATTTTCCTAGGGAGCTTACTCTATGTATATTTTATGAAACACATGAAATAATAAATTATTTTTGTATATTATGAAATAATATAATATAATATAATAATAATATATTATTATAATGGGGAATATTTTGAATACATTTAAGATATATTGTCATAATCCAATTTTGGTCACCTCATTTACATTGGAGTGAATTATTTTTTACATTAGGTTGCACATTATTTTTTTACACGTTATTTTGAAAGAAATTGAAGTAACCTCCCTTGGTCAATTTTCGAAGAATATTATCATTGGCTTCCTTCCATATGACCTTTTTGTTCTAAGTCATCAATCTAACTCATGTTAGGTGCACTCTAATTGATTTGGCAGTAAGACAAGTTTCGCTTCCATATGGTGTGAAGGTACTTGTCTAGTTTTAATCATTTGATTTAATGAATAAATAAGCTTCATTCCGTAGGATGCTAGGCAAAGGTCTACAACCACATAGTCCTTTGTAATTCACATATTGAAAAACTATTCCTTATTCTTGGTGAAGTGAAAATCAAACCTATTTTGTTTGTTTGTTGATTTATGTTTTATTATGGCATTACTTCTTTTTAATATTATTATCATATTGTCACATATTGCATCCAATAACCAACCCCAACATAAAACATATAATACAAGTTTTGGATTTAATTATGAAAATAAAACATTTTGTACAATGGATTAGGTTCATTCTGTGATTGTTCACTTTTCATTGATAATGGATGAAACTCATTCATCATCATATAGTTTGTCATTCATACCATCCATCATTGTTATATCTTTTTATGTAAAACATTTAAAAAGGTGTTCAAGTAAAATTCTGTGGACGGTGAGCTCAAGAAAGTGAAAAATACTTTTACATGAAGTGCAAAGATTGTTTCAAAGTCGAGGAGTTACATCCTTAAAACTCCTTGGATGAACTTTCATTTCAGGAGTTGGGACTCAATGTTTAAGGTGACTGAAGGGATCAAATCACCTCCAAATCAAATAATCTTTAATTCTTTGGACATATAGTTACAAAATTGTTGGGTCACATTTTCAAAACAAACATGTTTTGAGGGAGTTATGATGCCCCAAAGATTCAAAATGCAAAATGCCCCAATTTTGGGAATTTTGCTTGAAAGTCCCAAGACAAATGACCATTTTGATGTAATGTCATGGAATGCTACAAAGTATATTGTTGGGAGGAAGATGACACTTGTTTTCAAATTTGAGTTGTGGTGAATTCATCATAAGTCTTTGTCTAATCATGAACCAAAATTGGTTCCAATTGCCCTCATCACCCCCTTTGTTTGGTTTGTGCAATTGATACGATTGAGAGATGTTCATGAGGAGTGTAACCTCATCTTATTCTTCCTAAAGCTCTCACATTCTTTTCTTGTCCTATTGCAAGGAGTTAGGACCATGCCCTGGGTTTTAACTATTCCATTGTAGTTAAATACAAGAACTATCACCAGAAGCACGTCATAGAATATTGTATTGGAAGCTTTTTGAACTATTTCCCAAAATAGGTGTAAACTAGTGGCAATTCCCCTTAATTCCCTTTGAATTTTCAACCCTAATTTGAACTATAACTTTGCACCATATTTCCCATTTCAATTTTTTTCATGTAACTGTAAATAAAATTTCATTTGGATGTTTTATTGTTTGTTTCATGTCTTTGTTTATGATCATATTTTGTGTAAGGTGGTGTTTAGATTTAGGCCTCTTTTTGCTATGCATAATTCATGGCAAACGTACATAATTAAATTATTGTAGTTTAGATTTAAATATTTGTAATATAATTTTTTGAAATTAAGATTATTTTATTTTATTTCAAAATTTAAAAAAAAGAATTTATATAAGATTAAAGACCAATGGAATTGATTATCACATGTGAAATTTTATAATATGAAATTTAGATTTTTATATTTGAATTTATGGCCCAACTAAAAATATTTAAAATTAACTTAATTTCATGAGATTCAAATTTAAATTTATTTTAAAAGTATGAAATCCAACTAAAATTAAACATGTAGTTTTGGAATGTAATATCCCAAATCAAAAAGTAAAAAATTTAAATATTTATTTGACTATGTAGATAAGTATTATTATTCATTAGTATTATTCTAATAATTAATTCTAAGGTCAAAAAGGTGATTAGAGTTCAACCTTAAGATTTTATTTTTTTAAAGACTAAAAATTAAAAAGATCTTGACCATCAAAAGGTAGTGATTGAATTTCAATCACCATTTTGACTATCAAGTTGATTTCAAATTTCATATTTTTATATTGTTGTGACTAAAAATTGACCTTATGAACTCAGTCCACCTAAATCTGATCCCAAAAACCAAAAAACCTTGATTATTGAGATGTAGTAACTAAAATTTAATTACCATTTCAACAATCAAGATTTTTAAAATTAGAAAAAGGAATAATAATTTTTATTTTTTTTCCTAGGTTGCTACTAGATTGTTATTTGGGTGGACATCGTCTCAAACATCCTAGTCCATATGGTGATGGAATTGTAATTGTAATTAAAACATAAATAAGAAAATTGATTATCAAGATGGCAACCAAAATTCAATCATCACATCTGGATGGTTTGGATTTTTTTTCTTTTGCAACTAAATTTTAATCCCCACATGGACTAAGACCCAAGTCTAATTAATCATCCCTATCCCTCAAAATTAAAAGGCAACTGAATTTTGGTTGTCATTGGGGTAAAATATTTATCCTTATAAAAAAAATTACATTTTGACCTTAAATTGACATGATGTTGAGCTACATTGGTGATAAAATTGATGAGACTGGTCTGAGCTGATAAGGCTGATTTTGATAACTATGCCATTGTCCCACACACTAAAGTTGTTCAAGTGTAGTAGCACAAATGCAACCAATGTTCATATTCACCAATCAATTTTTAAAGATTATACCTACCATTGTGTCAATATTGTTCATTTGGCATGGCACTTTTAAACCTTGCAATTTGAATAATTAAAGTGTTCCTTGGAGGAAAATTTTAACATATTATAGGTCAAAATTTATAATTTTTTCAAAGTTGCTAATATTTGTTGTGTAATAAAATATATGTCATTTGTGTCTAATCAATTTTGGGTAAATTAACCTCAACTTTAGTGAGTTGAGTGTTAATTTGATTTTTGTGCCCCTTTAATCAAAGGCTTTCCATTTTGGCAATTTGGAACTATTTCCAAATGCAAAAGATGTGAATGTTGCATCTACAAGTTATGACTTATGACTACAAAATATGGCATGATAACAAACTTTTTTCTTCTAGATGTAATTTCTTACATCAAGTAGTGGAACTTCAATGTCACCAAATGTTTGTAAACATCTCATTTGGTATCATTTTTTCAATAATAAAGCTTATAGAACACTTAAAGGAATTGCATTCATCTGTTGAATACTATTTGCCCCACAAGAATACTTATCTAGTTGCATAATGGGTAAAATATGCCTCCTTAAGAAGACAAAGACATAGGTGCAAGTCTTGCATTACAAGTAGGGTACGTAGGTTGGTGAGAGAACACTTAAGAATTCAAACAAGCTCTAATACTCACACATTGTTCCTCTGATTCTGAAGCTTAAAGAATAATTTTTAGCCCTCCACCTATTGCTTCCAATGCTGCAAAAATATCTCAATTCGGTAAAGGAATGGCCAAGATATGGAGTGATTAAGATTTTGAGTTTACGATCTTTGATCGTGCATCTTTGCTTTTGGAATACAAAGAAATTTTGTAAAGCCTTAGTTGGCACACCCATCAGGTTTTAAATAACTCAAAATGGACTTAACAATGAGGAAGATATGGGGCTGGAAGTAGAGGGAGTCTAGAGTTATTTAAAAGTTTTTTTGAAGCAAACTATCACTCATCCTCTCTTGTTTTCAGTGTTGCTCCTTTACTCTTCTGATGCTCAAAGAACATTTGTAACCCTCCAGTTTGTGCATCCAATGACACTAAAATCGCTCAATTTGGCTAAGGAATCGGGAAAATATTGGAAAGTGTTTGATGATAAGTATGTGTTCAGTGATGAGTGATACTACCCTAGTGAAAACCGGTGTTGGACTTGTATGGACTTTTGAACATACCAGACTGGTCCTGGTATGTGGTTTTTCTTTCAATACTGGGCAGCTACTGATATTGGGTTTCTAAAAAAAAATTCATACCAGTTTGGCACTGGTATTAAGTCCCAGGCTGATTTTTGCATGGTGTAGGGGAGGCATAGACCTGATATTGAAGGGAGATATATACCTGATATTATCTCAGGTCTTATACCACATGGGTATTGGTATAAGGATGGTATTGCATCAGGTCATACCTGACTAATTGGTTCTTCAATATCTGTCCTCATATAAGCACTATATACCCAGGTTGCACCCTTGATGTGTTCGTGCTACACACGTGAGAATCTTATTGTATAGGTGGTATATATAGGTGCATGATATTGGTACCCTAAACCCTACAAGCATTAGCTTAGGTTCCATAGGCTTGCGACTCCTAAGGGTGCCTCATGGTCTATGAAAGATACTAAAAACAGCTCAAAAATGAAACTAAAATTACTCCCAAGGATTGAGCGAGAAACATTGGCATAAATATTGTTTTCCTAGATGTAGTGTTTTTGGAACTACAACCATGTCAATACTAAAAAGAATCTTCACAATGCTTTTGGATTATTTTATGATAGCTTGAAAAATGTGAAGAAATCAATGGTCAAAAGATCACGATTTCTGGACAATTCCAAACTAGAATCAAATTAGCCCATTTTCACAAAATTTAATATTTATTTATTCTTCCCCATATTCACAAGCAAATTTTCAATACTTTTTTCATCAATTTGCATCCCATTTTCTTCAATCCAATTCAATCCTAATTCGTTTGTTGAATTGGAATTGAATTGAATTAAATTATATCTAATCTAAATTCAATTGAATTGAGAATTGAATTTCAATTCAGATTCCATTGAATTCAAGTTGCACAGAATGTTGTTCAATATTTTCATTCAAATGGAACTTATTTTTCACAAAATCAATTCACTTTTTACATCAATTGATTACTTGATTGTCGCTGGTAATGCACAACAACATAGAGCCCAAGGTATGTGACACATTGAAATATACTTATGCAAAAATAGTTATTCATAAATGAAGGCAAAATACCTTTGGGCCCTAATTTCACCCTCAACCTCAACTATAGCCCCAAACATTCTTATTCATAATAAGAATTTTTTTTATTGAATTTATGTGTCAAATTATTGACGTTAGGACCATTTAGTACACATGGTTAGTCAAGATTTTCCCTATAGTTAAAACAATGGTGAGGTCACAAGAAACTCAAATTGAAACTAGTTTCATGGCAACTCTTCGACAATGGGGTAAAAGGAATTTCACACCTCAATGTTAAATGTTAGTGTACTTTTCTAGTGAATATTTTAAATCTAAATCCCACTTTATGAACAATTTACTAGCTATGTTCCTATTGAATTCCAATTCATTTATGGATAATTTTAATACCTATTACAATGTGTTAGAAAACACATATTTATTTAAAATATAATTGAAATGGTAGGAAATGTTATGAAATTTTGTAATATCTATTGAAACATATATTATTTGTTTAAAGTATGAAGGTTGCCACCCCTACAGGTCCTATTAGAATAATCATGGTTCCTTCAAACCTTCTACCTAGTCCCTAATTTAGAGGGCTAAACAATGCCCACTTTATTCTAACCCCAATCCACCTAGTACTAAATTTGGTAATCTCCACTACTAATAATCAATGTTTTTCCCTTTGTGAATTTCTGCACTATGTTGACCAAAACAATTTGGAATATTTTGTCACAGAGGCCTTTTTCTTTTTTAAAGAAAAGAAAATTATAGTTTTTGAAGAAATGTCTTCTCAACTACCCCCAAAGGTTTATTGCCACTTTGCTACTCATGTTTGGAGAAAACTTTGGACAATTTTCTAAAAATGTTTCTCAATAAATTTGAAATCTACCTTGGGATGCTCATCACCTACTCCTTTTGTGACCAAAAAATTGAAAAGGAAAAATACATTGTTGGTAATTTAACTTGCCTCATGTGCCTATGCTTAAGCAATAAAGCCAAACAACCCGATTTCTCCTTTCCTAAGAATAAAATTCCCAAATTAAAATAGAAAATAAATGGATCAAATTTTATGTACCTTTTGCAATAAGGTAGAACGCAACATTTCTTTTGATGTATGTTTTCTGAATTCAATTTGTCATACCCTAAAGGGTAAACTATTGTTAAATTGAGATTAAATGAACAACCCAAGCTTTAAGTTTTCTAATCAGATGATAATAATTCAACAGAAGACACCATAATGCCCAATGTAATTTGATACTTTATCCTATGACAAAAAATGCTTTGGGGAATTTCATTTAAAAAATAATGATACATTGACATGAGGAAAATATGTACAAGAAGTCTTCAACATGTACAAAGCACAATAGTGTGTACATTGTTCATCTTGGAAATCAATGGCAATGTTCATATGTTTCAAAATTTCACATGAAAGTGGACCAATTTTTGCATATTATGCTCAGTCCTAATTTGATATTTTATATTAGTGTATTTGGAAAGTTCCAAAACTCTAGATGTATTGGAAGCCTAATTTTTTGAAAAACAAATTCATCTTTCCCATAAAATAACTGATGGCCACCCCCAATGATACTATAAGATACAACATATTTCTGAACAAAGTTATAAAAATTCCACAAAATTCATGGTGTAAAAGACTTTAGTACCATTTTCCTTATTATTATTGTGATTCTAATGACCCTTACAACTTCCATGCACCATGTTGAGATGGTTTGGAAACTCTTATTTGAAATAATTTGCTAATCTCTTTTATTAATATTTTAAAAATAATGTATTTCTAGTGTTAGACTAGTATCAATTTTTAGTGGAGGTAGGCATGAGGGCTCAAAATGCAATCGGAAATTTCAGAGTGCCATGTGGCATCATTTCAAACACTTTCAAAGTAAAGATTTTTTTTCTTGCTACCTTTCTTTCACAGCACATGAATTGAATTATTCTGTCATAATTATGTGAAAAATCTTTAATTATATCAGCAGTAAAAATATTAATACCTTTCATAATATTGGGCACTAGGCCTACCTCCACTACAGGTCCCAAAAGGGATAACTAGTTGAACATACAAGACTGGTCTTAGTATTGGTTTTTTTTTTCCATACCTAGCAAATATTAGTATGAAATATTTTGATACTAATTTGATATTTGTATTAGATTCAAGGTTAATCTTTTCTTGGTATATGCTAAGTATAAACTTGATATTGATACTGGTATAAAGTAAGTATATATATATATATTTGATGTTCCTGTAGGTGACATACAATATTGGTATTGATATAAAATTAATATTGCCTTAGGTCATACTCAACTGGTAGGTTCTTTAATACCCATGTTGATATCAATAGAATATACCCATGTAGTAAAAGGCGTGTTTGCCTATCCTGTCTAGGAAAAAATAGTGTGAAATCAGCCTGGTTTTATGGACTTTGTGATGTAGCCAAAGTGACGATCATCCAGAAAATAATTTAGCCAAATTTGGTTACATGCTAATATGAAAGTGGGAAAGAAAAGAATCCTTCTATATTCTTGGCTACCTACTGAAACTTATAGTAAAAATCTGGAGGATTGGAATTTTTTTCTTCGAAATCTGGGTAATCCAGGCCAATTTTTCCATGAAAAATCCTTTGCAATATTTGGTCGAAATCATATTTTTTACATCGAAATTTGACAAAATGTCGCCAAACAGAAAAACACTGGTTGGAATAGCACAGGGCAACCAGTTAGATAAGTGGAAGTATTTTCATATTAGGCCGCAGTTCACTGGTTATGAAGGGCCACTCTCCACTGCATGGGTTGATAAAAGTTTGTCTTAAGTGTCCATAACTGCAGTGAATTAGGCTGCAGTCAAGCTAGTCCCTTTTTTGGTCTGATTTGCGAAAATTCTACGTCACCTATTAGTAAGTAGCCAGAAAATAGAGGGGTTTGCAAAATCTTTCTACCTCATATATTGTTTTGGCTAGGTTTTAGATCGCCAAATTTAGACTTTTTCTACCTTCATATTTCGTTAGTGGCAAAATTTGGCTAAATCATCTTTTGGATGATCACAAACTTGCGCTACATCACAATCACAAATTTGACAAAAATATAAAACCCTGTCTGTAAATGTTTCTACCTTCATATTTTATTTGTAACCAAATTTCGTTAAATCGTCTTTTGAATGATCAGAACTTGTACTAGATCACAATCACAACTTTGACAGAAAAAACCCTGTCTCCACATATGCGGCAAATTTTTTGAATACAATTTACTAATACTTCGAACAATGTTGCAAGTCCAAGCTGAAAAAATTAGTTAGAGCTGATAGTAAATCATAAACTAATGATTTTGAAAGTAATCCACCATACTAGTGCCATATGGCCTCTGACATATGTCTCTATAACAACCCATTAGTTAGTGCAAGTCCAAGGTGAAAATTTAGTTCGAGAGGTCAAGACAGCCATGACTTGGTGAAAATATGAAACAATCCCCATGAAAAAATCAGCACTTCCATGTTGCGAAAACCATCATGGAAAATTTAACTAGGCTTTCTAAATGTGTTCGAAATGCACTAATTCCATTTAATTTGGTTATTGTAGCAACCATTGGTCTTTGCCCTAAACTCTACCACCACTCACTGATATAATAATGAACAAGTTCAAAAAATAGTTTTACAAATTCCAAACAGGGAGCTGCTTTTTAAAAACAGTATAAGTTGTTTTATTCGTATGTAATACAACAGAATTTGAGAACAGTTTTAGTGTAGATCTGCTGGCTGTGAATAAACCTATCCTTGTATATAAACAGTCAAACGGGAAAATTATTCCTTCCATTTGGAAAAAGCTTCCAAATGAACTCGTTAGGGGATATTTAGCGTCTTCCCCAAATCAATAGTAACGACCTAAATTCTAGCAAAGAATAATGAGAAAGATATCTGGCAGTTTGATCAGAATTGGGAGAGGGCCGATGGTCGAGAAATTCTCCTTTGCCAGAAGGCAACTATTACCGTGCAAAGTTTTGATCGGAGTGGGCAGAAGTCTAGCTGTGCCATGAGGTGCCACTTACTGAGCAGGGATCTAACATCAAAATCTCAGCTGATCTCATGGTGTAGACCTGGAATCGTGGCGAAACTGCTGCTTTCTGTACAGTGTTCTGCCACCCATGTAGAATCCTCGGGAGCTAGACATTTATATGAGAGAATCAGGGAACGCAGATCCCGCTTGATTAAAAGATCAGCAGCGCGGTCGGTTACAGCAGATTCCCAGCTAATTATATTCTAGAATCGGCTAGTGCCAGTTATTCCAGCATTCTGGTGGAGTAACGCCATTGAAACGTGCAGTATCTGTGCAGTAGTCATAGATCAGATAATTTTCCGCCACCCAATTCAGTTGGCCCAATTGACTGGCGTTCCAATAATCAGTCTCCCACCAGGATGTGCCTGGAGTGCTGCAGAAGCTGGTGTCGTTAACGTTCCAAACGGTGCAAGCGTCGATGCTGTTGAAGTTGGAGAAATATGCAATGAACGGAGCATTGGACCAGTCGAGCTTGATGCGTCCGCCTTGTGTCGCCCAGGAATCACCGTTCCACAAGCTGCTATATAGGTACATCGGCTTGCTGTTGAGGTAAGGGATACCAATATCACTGTTGTCTTTGAACATGCGAATTGGAATGCCATCAACCAGAAATCTGGCCATAAGATGCAATTATTGTTAGCTACCTAAGTGCAATCAGGTGATGTAGTTATTTTGAAAAGGGAAAACAAAAAGACCACTGATCATAAGCTCATGTTGTGCTAACTTTCAACGAATACAGTCTACGAGCGCACTGTCTTGGTCGTTTAGAAAACAGGGGTAAGAAACAATGCCCTTACACAATGTGATCCCTTGTCCACAGGAATGAGTATGTGTGAAAGTCGGCAGTAGGGTCGAACCACAAGTAGATGCGCTGCTCACGGTTTCCGGTACCATCAGCAAACACATTAGTTTGCAGAATATATGGCTGATATGTCTCATTCCCCAGGAACTCGAAGTCGAGCTCGTCGTGATACAGACCTCCTGACGACAGCTGCGTGGAGAGAGACAGGTCATGTAAAAGCGAGTCAGTCCTACTGTTGCGCAAACATGCATATATGTTCAGTGTGTTAGGCCGCAATTTTTAATGATGTTGTATATATAGCAGGATCGATTCCGGTCTTACATAGTAAGCACTGACAGTGCCCGATGAGTTTCCAGAGGGGAGCTTGATGTTCAATTCGACCCATCCGAAGAGGAAACTGTAAATGGATTGGAATCCTGAAGCTGCAGCCCAAATACACACACCGCATGAGCATAAGTCTCTTGTTTAAAATTACAGAGATGCTCCTGAAAACTCCAGACTGGATACATTGATCCATACTATGGTTTTGATAACTTCACCAAAAACCGCTAGAGATTCTTTATTTTGTATAATAACGCCAATGATGTCGTAGTTTCAAATCATGATACTTGACAGAAGAGAAGGCGGGGATAGCTTTACCAGAGGCTTCATCGAGAACCAGCGCAACTTCGGTCCCATCGTTCAGAATTTGACAATGGTAAGGATCGGAGCTGGTCTCGAAGTTATCTGAGAAGATCCCCGACGCTCTCTGGGCCAACATTCCCAAACACACTACCACCGCTACCCCGATCGACATTGTCCCTGTTCTTCCTGTATGAGGACCCATATTACGCGCAACTTAGATCTGGATCAGAATATGGGCGCTCGTCCTTTGCAAGTTATCACACCTCCAAGCTGCTGCAGATTGAACAGATGCAGATACTACTACTCGATGGGCAATCTACAGATCTAATATCCAGTCTAGCGCTAACCAACGTTGATAATCATGGCCACGAAAGAAAGCTAGTAGAGAGCTCATAAGCAACCACTAGCAAACTCCTAGACAGCTTGGAGCGCTTGAAGGTAGCCAAGCAATTACAAGAAGTACCGGTACTGGTCATTAGGCTGCAAATGGAGCCGGGTGGGTGGATTCAGCCAGTCTAGTCTAAAAACAGGATGTGGATACATGACAGAAGTGCCTGTCGGGCAACGTTTTTTTTTTTTTTTTTTCAAATTTGTGGTTTCTAAAGTTTTACGATTTAAGAAAAAATAAAATTAGCAAATTTTTCGAATTTACACAAAACATGAAAATTTCCAATTTTTTCCAATTTGTTTTGTCGCCACAATGCGAAAATTCGCCCAAAAAGAACGTTGCTGCTGGGAACCGACGTCAAGAGCGCGTGAATGCAAAAAGACCGGAAACATGCCAGCCTTTTAGTGTTGCTATTCGGTGGAACACCGTAGCAGGGTTGTCAATGACCAAGTGTCAATTCCCAGTCAGTCCTTCAAAGTAGTTCTAAAAATAGACCGGAGGTTATTTTGAGGAACGCTCCAAGCGAAAAGAAACCGCTTCTCCCTCGCTCAACGAGGCCATCATCAATTCATCACTACACAGGTTATGTTCTGGAAACCCCTATGTTTAGGAGCGTGCTAAATTTCTGCGCTGTTCCGGGTGCCAGCATTTTCAGGCGAATCCATCAATGATGTCCGGATATGTCGCCGGACCGGTAATTCCCGCTCGAGGGAGCCGGAAAGCCTACGCCTTGCACGGCGTTCATTTCTGACACATACCCACCCCCTCTTTTGGAACACATCCCTTGTAAGCTTGGGGTCTCATTTTTTATGGGGACTGATCGCTGATAAATCCTAAAACTGTGAACCCTAAACTGTGAACCTCCAGCGGATTGTTGGAGACAAAATCTACTAAAAACTAAATATAACTGCTCTCTGAATTTTTTTGGCACACACTTTGTTACAGTCCTCTTCCACAACTTGCAGGGAATGCGGCTGGGAACTGTAATCAAGAGCATTTTGCGCAATTAGTTTGGAGGTGGCATTTCTAGTAGTGTTGCAAATAGGGATATATCGATAGTAATAAATGTGTAGGAGTGAGAGCATTGGAGATAGAAGAGAAGAAGAACATCAAGAATGGATGATATTTAAAGATTTTAGTTTTGAAAAAGAGAGAAAAAAACGTTATAGCACATTTACAATGTAGAAGTTGAATAGTGTTGACAAACTAAGAGCCTTCAACACTTGCGGTTTGGTGGTGAATCTGTGCACTTGCACAGGATGCACGAATTCTGGAGATATAAGTTGTAAGCCGCATGTGATTTGAAGTTTTGGGTATGGTTGGTTGTATGGTCAGGGTTATGGCAATTTTGCTCAATTTTAAAAAAGTTATTGTTGAAAAAGTGTGTAAATTATCAAAAGCAATGATTAGAGGCCAAAATGAAGAAAAGCTTAAGGTCTATTGTAAAGGTGGTCAAGAAAACAATGAATTCCAAGCAAGTTTGTGGAATTGAAGTCCTTCCTAAGGAGGACTAGTTACAAGTCATTATAATGGCATTAAAGAATAACATGTGACCTCATAGTAATTATAAGAAGCTTGCCCCAAAAGTGGCTTGTAGACACCTTTTGGGCATAATTTTCTATAGAGTTGTTGAACCTAGCAAGTAGGTTGTACTTGGTTTTTAAAAAACAACTAATCATCTACTTAAGGACTTGGTGCCAAGTGGCATAAGAGTGTGATAGTTTGTATTAGGAAAATTCCAAATTGAAGGTTGAATTGGGTATGAATTTTGTAAGTGAGCCCAATCGATGTGAATCATGACTTGGCGCTTGAGATGATGGAGAGATTGGCCAGTCAAGAAGAGGGTTGCCCAAAGGGTGTATGCACAATCTAGTGGTTCATTTTAGGTAGGTACAACATTCACAAGAATTCTTAGCCAGTTTTTATAAATTATCCATATGGATATGGTTGTAAATTCTAAGATTTGATTCTAATGTAATATTTGATTATTAAAGTTCAACCCAATTATGAAACCTCTTAAAACTAGGTCAAAACCAAATATATGGATATGGTTGTTACTTAGTATGGTGAAATCACTTTGGAAATCTTACAAGAAAATCCATGAAATCTATAAGAATAAAGTTTTATTAAGATATTTCAATTATGTACCCATTGAGCATAAAAATTTTGACAATTATTTTTCTTAAAACTCAAAAGTACTTTTAAAAGCATGGTCCAATTCTGACCCTTAAAATTTTCATAATTACTATTTGATTAAAGTTTCACAAGAAAACATTTTCACACTTACATTTATGATTTCATTCTTCAACCCATGTTTAGTTGTTATATACATTCGAAATGAAATTCAATATGAATTTTAATTTTTTTTAACAATCTAATCAATTGATCCGTCCATATTTTGAATTTCACAAGTCCACTTTTGATAATGAATGCAATTAAATTTTCAAAAAAAATTGTACTTTTGTCCTCATAATTAGGTTGTTAATATAAAATGAGTCATCATTTAATGTATTTAAGATTAAATTACTCAACATAAGCATTTAAATTCAAAGCACCTTACAAAATTATTATTACGATCACAAAAACAAACCACCATACCTTGCATTTACCTTTATTAATAACCTTTTAATATAGTAGGAATGAGCCCTTGTACAATAGTTGTGGACTCAAGTAGTAATGTAACCTTCCAATTGAATATTTGGTGAAGGTGATTTTGGGGTGTTATAGAGGATGACAAAACACACCATACATTGAAATCATAATCCATGCAAAATTCATCATATAATAGTAAGGGTGGTGGTGTGAAAAAACATTTTAAGAGACGCAAAATAAATAAGGAACTCTAAAAGATGATGCATTTTCTAAAAAATTATGGTCACTAGGTGAAAGTATCCTTGGGTGCTACCACTAGGAACCACCTCAAGGAGTGAAGAAGTAACCAAAAACAACCAAATCATTTTCCTAAACCTTTTACTTAAATATTTCGCATCTGTAATTTTTTTTTTCCATGTTTATCAATTGCATGCATTAATATATGGATTGAAGTTTATTTTAGAATTAAATTTTTTTTGAATTTTTTAAAAATTATTTTTAATTAAAATGACCCTTTCATAAATTGACAATTTTAATTTTGGAAATTCATAAGTAAATTATGCTTATTCAATTAATTTCCTACTAAAAACCAAAAAATAGAATGACTTCAAATTACCTTAGGAAAAAAATTCCCAAGAAAAATTTCAAATTATGTTTAAAAAAATTTTTTAAACCAAAAAGTTTATAGAAAGAAACCATTGTTACATTCTTGAAATGTTTTCAAAATGCAATAATTAGAAACATCAAAATACACAATATTTTTAATATTATTGAAATTTCAAAATCTATGGAATTTAATAAATGTAGTCATCAAAAAAAATAATGAAAATATTTATTTAAGTGTTTTTTATGATTTTTAAAAGTTCAATGGGTCCAAAAAATCAAGGTGTGATGGTTCCTAGTGGTACCACCCAAGAAAACTCTTACCTTCCATGTTATTAAAAATGTCATTTAATTTTGTTTTGAAATTGTAGGATTTACTTATATGATGACATTCATAATATATCATGAGAATTTGTGAATAAATTTGAAATTAATCAAATGAATTAAAAAAATGAAAAAACACTAATAAAACATTGTAACCAATGTTTTTAAACAATAAAAATACATGTTTAATTTAATTTTTTAAATGACATATTTTAACAAATTTTTAATGCAAGGTTTACCAAAGTACTATAAAAAAAATTATCATGATTTTAAATGATCTTTTTGAAGATTTTTCAAAAATATTACAAGAATATTCTAAGAACTCCCCAAGAGTGGTCACAAAAGCAATTAAAAAACAAGTGGGTGTGGCTCATGTTATCCCATTTGCATCCAACGACTCTAATTTTTAGACATTCGGTATTAAAGTTGAGATTGACCATGCCAATCTAAAGTTTTTGACCACACAACCTAGCTTGAGTCATAGGCAATGGCATTCGGTATAATTATTTCTTCTTTTGATTTGTAATATATCAAAGGGAAGGAGAATGTGGTGGTTGATGTTTTATCTAAACGAAATTTGTTAATGTCATCTTATAATAACAAATTTCGTTTGGAACATCAACCACTTGGTTGTTAAAGGTGAGTTAAAAAAGTGAAATAAAATGAAAATACTTTACATCCCCATATTTTTTGTGCACCCTTTTGAGCCTTATTGCAAGGGATAAAATTTTAAGAAGAATTAAATAAGTACCTAACCGATGTAATAAAGTAAAACTATTATATTATAATGGTCGATTATGTATCCCTGAAGGCACGAATTGTAAATTTAAAATTTTGTATAATTGCCATAACATTCCAATTGTCAGTCACTTGGGTCACAATTTTTATAACCTTTTTATGGCCTCACATGGAAATTTGTGAATATGTGAAATGGTGTTACCAATGTTAAGTGTTTAAGATATAGTAGACCAAAATTCTTTGGTTCCTCCAAACATTAGAAGTATCAAATGAAAAATGGTAATCCAAGTTAGTGTGCATTTTATTGTGGATGACCTACCTAGGACAAAATAAGGCCACAATGCCATATTTGTAGTGGTAGATCACATATTGAAACATGCACACTTTCTTTCCAAAAAACCAAGTATGACCATGGAAACAACCCTATTATTTGTGAAAGAGCTATATAAAATTCATGGATTATTTAGAAAAATATTGGGATCCAAAATTTGTTAGTGCCTTTTGGATGATGTTATTCAAGACATTGGGCACAAAGTTGTGTTTTAGCATTGCTTACCATCTTCAATCAAATGCGCAAACTAGAAGGATTAATTGAACCCTAGAAGACATTTTATGGATGTATGTGGGTCAAAGGCAAAGCACCTAGGAATAATACCTTCATTTGGTGGAGTTTGCCTATAATAAAAATCCTCATGTTTCAATTGGGGTAAATTTGTTTGAAACTATCTATGGCCAAGAATGTTTCACACCAGCATTTTGGCACATTTTATGAACTAATAAAAATTTCCAATGAAATATTAAATAGGATGCAATTGAAGTAAAAATTATAAAAAATGTAAGTTGAAGGCCCAAATGAATGTTAAGACATATTATGTTGACCACATAAAATGCTTTATGGAATTTAATGGTTTGGATATGTTATTTTTCAAAGTGATTGAAAAAGAGTAAACTAAGATTAGGGAAATGTTATAAACATTCATGAAGGTATTGTGGATCACTTTAGATTATTAAGAAAATTGGAATGGTGTCTCATGAATTCAATTTGCCACCTAAATGAAAGATTCATAGTGTAGTTCATGTAAGTTTCCTAAGAAAATTTGTTTTCAATGTCATTAATCAACTTCTTTTGGAACTGTCATAGGTTATGGTAGAATGAAGTTTTTTGGTTAAACTAGAATGTAAGTCTTAGGAACACAAATAAATAAAAAGACATGTTTCTTACAAAATATTTGGTAAAATGGAAAGGGTACCTGCTTGACGATGCCACTTCATAAATGGAAGAAAAGCTCCATAAAAACTTTACTTGATTTTTGAATATTGAAGAAAATACCTAGCATTTAAGAGGTGGCAAATATTATCGTCCTCCTTCATAACTCATATGGAATGCAATTGAAGAATGCAACTAAAAGCATCATGTGTCATATGGAATGCAGTTGAAGAATGCAACTAAAAGCATCATGTGTGATGAGCTAGGAAGTAGCACTTCTAGGAGTGTTGCAAATAAGGATATATAGAGAGTAACATTGAAAATAAAGAGAGGGCAAATGCCAAGAATGGATGATCCTTAAGGATTTTAGTTTTGAAGAAGAAAGAAAACTTCAAAGAACATAGTTCATGCATAGAGTTGAAGAAGTTGAATAGTGTTGACATACTAAAAGCCTCTATCACTAATTTGGTGGTGAATATATGCACTTGCGCATGATCAAATTGTAGAAATATAAATTGTAAGAAGTGTGTGATTTGAAGTTTTGAGTATGTTTGGTTGTGTGGCTTAAATTATTGCAATTTTGCTCAAGTCTTTTGAAATTATTATTGAAGAAGACTATGTGTAAATTGTCAAAAGCAATGAGTAGAGACAAAAGGAAGTCAAAGCCTAAGGTTTATTGTAAAGGAGATCAAGGAGATAGTGAATTCCAAACTTTTTGGAATTGTAGTACTTTGTTAAGAGGAATGGTTATATGCCATTAAAATGACTTAAAATAATAATAGGCCACCTAGTAGTAAGAAGCCCCGAAAGTGCCACCACCTTTGAGAGTAACTTTTTCTAGAATTGTTGAACCCAATAGGTAGGGTTGTACTTGGTAAATTGTTTTATTTTTATTTTTATGTACCTTGGGACAAATGCCAAATGACATAAGAATGTTATACATTTTTGCGTGTAAGGAAATGATTTATACACATGTTTTGTGAATTAAAAGTGGTTTCCTTATGATTTGTGAAATAGTTAATTATTCTTTGAATCTTCATCCCTTATCATCTATGTGACCTAACAAACCCTTCTTTTGAAAAATTGAGAATCAAGTTGAAATGTTTCCCATGGAATCCAAATTGGAATTTTCATGATATAAAAACCTAATGTTTATAAAATAATTGCATATGCTATAAAATTACAATTTCCAATATGAAAGTGAAAGGCTAAAATGTTAGGCAAACCACCTTGTGCCTTACATGCACTAATTAATAATTTGTTGCATGCATATTAATAACATTGTGAGTGGGTGCTCCATTTTGTGAAATGCCCCATCCAATGAATGTTAACATGGTAAGGTCTTTCGTTGTTTTATAATCTCTTGCCACACTAAAAGGAGACAATTTGTAAGTCTAACTTGTCTTAGATATTATATTAAGTAATGTTTTGGCAATAGGGCATTATACCCTAGACCTCAAGCTTTACCTTAAATTCACATTAGGGTATTAAAAAACATAACAACCTAAGGTGATAATGTTAATGGAATTTGGGGGCACCTTATACAACATAATTTTTGGTTCTACATTAAAGTGGGAGATTTTGCATAAGTAGGAGCAGGGTGAAAGCATGGTAAAGTATATAGAAAAAGTTGAAAATAAAATATCAATTTAAAAAGAATATTTTTTTTCACAAAAACACAAGTAAATTCAAATTTTATCTAAATTTGATTTTGAAACTATTGAGCCCTCAATTATTGGGTTTATTGTAAATCAACTACAAAATTTCAAAAACTTTGGAATAATAAAAGTAAAGAATAAGTACGTTTGAAATTGACTAGTCAAAATGGTGTTCAAACCTACTTTTTCATTGGAAAATTTAATGAAATATACATGCATGAAATTATAAAATAAAAATCATTGTATATTCAAAGGCATCACCAAAAAACAAATCTACTTCCTCTTTGGTAGAATATATGTGACACATACTTGAATTAAATCTTACATTACAGAAAGAGGTTTTAAAAGCTACTTGCATTTTAAAAATTCTACTTGAAACCTACTTTTATAATGCAAACTTTAAAAGTTATTGCATAACAATGAAAAAGAATCTTGTTATTTATCATTCAACTAAAAATTGAATGTATAACAATTTGTGATGGGTTTTGGTTCTATTTTTTGTTCATTTGACAAGTAGATTGGGAAGTACTTTTAGTTTTACACTTTACCATGTTTTCACCTAGCAAGGTGTTTTAGAGCATCAACAATTTCTTGTAAGGCAACCTTAACCATTCATTTCTTGAATGGGTACAAAGGGGAAGGCATTGCTTTCAATGTCTTTTGCCTTGGACCTTCAACTCTACCTTCAATTCCCTTATACATAATACATGTTTTTCTTCTAAGCATGGTCCACTTTCATTTGGTTTAAGTGTTTCAACCTTGAAGTTTAAAGGTTTAAGGTTTAAGGATTATTCCAAACAAAATAATTCATTTGGTGGTGATGTTTTATAACATGTGTACATCAATGTGCATATAAACCTTGGTTCAAACTCAGAAATGTATAAAATGCTTAAATAATTTTTTATGGACAATTTAACATTTTTTTGACATCATTATTTTTTTACACATGTGACTAGCACTTTAGGTTAAAAACTTTAAACCTAATGAATATAAAAAAACAACCAAATAGTCAAAAAACATTGTTTTTTTTCTCATAGCCCCAAAGATTGAATTATGTTGATTTCCAAATTTTCGTATGATTTATAATATACTAATCAATTGTATTTAATCAACATGGCCAAACATAGATGTAAAAACTATTTATCCTTTAAAAATTTGACATCAATTGCATTACTTAATGCATTCCTTTTGAGTTTTTTAATATAAAAAACATGTAGTTAATTTAATGACCTCATAAGGTCATAGCACCTAGTAGAGTTAGTGTAAGGATTAAAAAACTCATTTATATAATGTTAAAATTATTTTTAAATATTTTTATTGATTTAACATGACATCATTTTATTTTGTTGCATACAACAATACACTAAAATAGCGATGATGCAAATAGAAAAACATTTCAAAATTATCCTTTGAAATTCTTTAAAAATTAGACACTCTTTTTGATACCCCAATTATGAATGCAACCATTAACATCCTTCTTCAAAATGTCAAGAGGCAACAAATGTATGAAATCCCCCAAGATGAGAACATGGCAACCCCCATTCTGATAGAGGCAGCAAATTAAACCCATATGAGTTTCATTTGTTGCTCTCCTTCAGAAGTTAAATGCTAACACTTTACCATTCCACATATAAGTGTAGCACTTATGGCTAGCTGGTTGACGTGGCCACCCCCAGTTTCCTGGGGACCTCCCATAAAAGGCCCCTTCTCCAAAAGGACCTTAGGACATGGTTCTCTGTGATCTTTAGCTGCCTTCCCCCTCTAATTCTATCTATATGCCCTTACTTTCTTCATAAGGACCTCAGAACATGGTTCTCCAAGACTTTCATGGGCCTTCCCCTCTAATTCTATCTCTATGCCTTTTGTTAGTTTTAGCTGAGTGTTCTCCGTTCCCCCTGTTTGGGCTTTGTCCCCCTTTGGCTTACCCTGTAGTGTTTCTTTCATTTAACCTCCCTGAGGTTTTTCAACATTTGGCTAGCTGGTCAGTTGAACCCAAGCGGGTCCACATCTTAAACAAGCAGCTCATGAGTCAATTGACTCTGCCCTCTATGGCAGGTTCAAACTAAAACCTTTGCTTCAAACTGGATCTATGACTTTTCACCAAAATGCATGAAACTCTATGGAACATGCCCATCCATCAAAAAGCTCATGTAAAATATTTCAGATGTCACTCACACATTGGGTCAAGTTTGAGCAAAAAATTTATGCCCAAATCCTACACCAATGCATACTAGTCTCTGCCCTATGGACAGATTCAACAAACAAACAACCAAATTATCTTGAGCAAACATCACTTGCCTCATGATTTTGCATTTGCCATATGATATACCTCTTGTTTCTTCAGGGACAGAGAAACCATTGAACTCCAATATCCTGAATGCAAGTTGATTTGGGCAACAATATACCCGGCTAGTTCTGAGAAAAGAGTGCACATCTTAGGGTTTAGGATATAAAGCACGTAATGGCCTCCCAGACTGTGGCATCACATGGTGTTGGTGTATTGGCCATACGGAGCTTTAAATTAGCCAATTTTCATTTAATTGGTTAGTTAGATTGTGTGAGCTATAGAACATTCACTGGATGTTAAAAATTAATGGCTGAATTCCTTCACATTTTATTGATAGACTCTTTTTCCAAAACCTTTATGTTCCTTTTGTGCTCAATCTTTTTTAGTTCAATTGGTGCAAGAAAATAAATTCGTCAATGCTTTGCCAATGGTACTAAGACTTTCAATGTCTAGGGCTATCACCTGGGTTTTTCATGTTGATTGGCATATTGATGGGGGCCTGGTTTTTCTTTTTACAATTTTGTGATGTACCTGAACATGTGACCATGCACAAGAAGATTTAGAAAAATTTGGTATATAATAGAGACTAATGTAGCATGTGCCATTGGCTCAAGTATGAATTGGTTGCCCAACTAGTTTTTCCTTCCAAAATCACTATTTGTAATCTAATTGAATTTTTAATTGCATAAACTACTCAGAATTCCAACATCTCCGACACCTGAGGTCTATTGTTTTTCAAATTGCCTTTATTAAATCTTGCTCACTAAAGGTTTTCCAACATTACCAAGAAAATGACAAGTGGTGCCACAATTTGGGAGATCTCAATGTGACAAACAAAGCAAACAAACTCCATTCTTTCATTGATAGACTAGTTTGGCATGTGCCATAGGGCCAAGTGTGAACTCATTTCCTAACTAATTTCTCCTTCCAAAAACAGATTTTGTAATTTAATTTAATTTCCAAAGCTCAAAACTACTCAAAATTTAATATCTTTGACAATCTAGGTCTAAAAATTTGAAAATCACCTTCATTTAGTCCTGTTCACTAAGGGCTTTCTAAAAATACCAGGAGAGTGGCCAAATTCCCCTATAATTTTTAGTTTTGATTTAAATAAATTTTCAGTGAAAAAAATTGTTCAATATTCAATAACTTCTCCACTATAGGTTGAAATATTATGAAAGGGACTGTGTGCACCCTTACTCATTGAGAGCTGTGCAATGGTATAAGATCACAACAAGAGACACTGCCAGTTTGGAAGATATGAACTTGACAAACAAACTACCTTCAAACCACCTTCCTTCATAGATAGATATTCAAGCATTCAAGCATCCTTCTATATAGGTGGCCGTCTACTTGAACCTATTCTAGGAATCATATGGTGATTTACCATAGATGTAACCAATACAAAACCGTCAAAAATGGTGAGTATTTTTTAGAGTTCACAGGTGTTGTAAAGTATCAGTAAACTTGTTTTTGCCAATTCACCAGAGAGGAAGCATGTACTAATAAGGCAGTGGCTTTGCCCAGTTGTGGGCCCTTATTTTACCACCATAAATAACAGTCTCCATCTTTGAACAGCCCTTGATGGATGTGTCATACCAACTTCAAGGGCATTTCCATGACACATAAAGCACCACAAGGTTTTTTTTCTTGGTATTTGAAAGCACCTCCCTGTGTTGAAGATCCACATACATAAGGAGGAAATCCAGCTGTGGAAGATGCTTATGTGTAAAAAACCTTGATGCCCTTTGGGCTGGGGAAGGCATGTTCCCATGAGTGCTTCTTGAATTTTCAAGCCTACGGCCTCAGGCTTCAACCCTCAAATTGGAGAAGGCCCTTGGGAGCAGACCTTTCCCTATTCAAACCTAGGTTTCAAAAGGCATTAAAATACAATGTCAAATGAAACACCCAGGCCTTGCAAAGATAGAATCAAAGCTGTAGGAAACAAAAGACAACATGATGATATTGCAAGAAATCACTTACTAGCTCTTTCTGGTCACTGGAAAATGCAGACACTGGGTCACAGTACGAGGTTGTGGGTGGCTTTCCCACTTAGGGCCATAGCTAATATTCTAGTGGAAAATTAACTGCCCACACGAAACAAACTCTGCGTATGTGTGGACATATTGCAGAATAGACCCAGCTTGGGGCAGTGATTTTATTTTTTCTGTTCGCCAATTTGTGACAAATATTTTCAAAAAGAATATTTTGTCACAAATACCTTGCTTAAAAACAAAAAGAAATTGAAAGTTTTGCCAATAATCACCATAATTGCCTACAATATGAAAGGGTGCTTAAGATTTTATACTTCCATATTTTGAATATGGCCATTTATTTGGCTAAATTTATTTATGGACCATTGCCATTGAACAACATCACAAAATTGAAAAAAAAAAAAGTAAAACTGGCTTGGGGGTGAGTTTATTGGGGCTACAAAAACTGAGCCAAAAAAATTTAGTACAATTTAAATCGTAATTATTTTTCCCATGAAAAAACCTGCTTCGATCTTCCCCTTTGAACACCCCTTTGAGGGTGGAAGCCGATTCCCGAACGGGAGTAAAGAATGGAGAATTAGCACGCACCACTGACGAGACCTATTTAACTTCATGTGTCTAGTTCACGGACGGTGCACTTATTGTTGCAAGAATCGGAAGCAGATGCACTGAGTACTGCCTAGATGCTCATTATTTTCCTATGGAATCATGATCTAGCCATCCAGGATTTGGTTAGTGTTAGTTCTAGGGTTTCAAATGATGTTATATGCACATTCAGGTGGTGTGGTGGGGTAGCGGCTCTTGTCAGTGCAATAGTTATACCCCAAGTACTTCTTCTTCACAATGATCATCTGATTATTTCGATGCGCTTGTACACTGGGAGCGACAGTGTATTTAGCAGTGGCACTGTTCTTGCAGCCTGCGATTGTGTTGGGCGGGACTGCGCAGCCTTTGATGAGGTTGAAGCCACTGTAGGACGCGATAAAGGGCGCATCAAGCCAGTTGAGCTTAATGCTTCCACCCTGACACGCCCACGAGTCTCCGTCCCACAAGCTGCCGATTATTACCATTGACTGATTATTGAGGTACGGGACTCCGGTCTGAGCGACGACGTTCTTGAACTCGCGGATGGCGACATTGTCGACGAAAATCCTGTACACGACCCGCATCAAAATCAAACATCGCATGAGCTGCAGGTCTCGATAGAAAGACGTGTCCAAAAACTTATCGGTCAGGACTCAAAACATTTGACCAATAACCACAATGTTGGAGAATACATTACGCGGAGGCCAAAGCTGGTTAAACATACGTGATCAAATTCTGGGTCCACTGGATGGTGTACAAGTGGAAATCCGCAGTCGGATCGAACCACAAGTTGACGCGCTGCTCACGACCTCCGACCCCATGGGCAAAGACGTTCGTCTGGAGGAGGTAAGGTTGTCCGCTTACATTTCCGAGAAACTCTAAGTCGATTTCATCGTGTGTTGATCCTGAAGATGTCATCTGCGCATAATCCAGGTGCAGTTCTCATCAGAGAGATTGACGAAGATACGGCAGGATTTTCTAATCTGCACAGCTAGGATCGGACCCTTACCTACTAAGGAACTCGCAAGGGGCATACTATGGTAGAAAGATTTTGGAAGTGGACAAGCTTACGTAAAACGTCGCGACAGTGCCGCACGAATCACCGGGGACAAGCTTTATATTCATTGAAAATGTCCCAAAAAGATATTCGCTCTTCGAGGAGAATCCCGATGCTGCAAATTACAACCCACATATAACTTAGCTATCGATTCATGATCAGCTTCTACGTCACAACTCGTGAATAATCAGACAACCCCGTCAGGACTCAGAATGCTTTTAGGCTAGACTCTACAAGAACTAGCTCATCGAAAATTCTTGCACCACTCAGTATCAAAAAAAATTTCAAGGAAGCTCACCGGCGGCCTGGTCGAGAATCAGCTGTGCGACCGTGCTCCCGTTAGATAAGATAAAATTAGAGGGACCCGTGGTAGTCTGATAATACTGGAAGAAACTTTGTCCACTGGCTGCTCCTGCCAACATCGTCACACACACGGCTCCTAAGGCGATCGATAGCACGGCTCCTCCGAATCGACCCATCCTAGCGATGTCTATGAAAATCCAAATTAACTGGCCCCCGCTTCAGAATATGCAGCGACTACAATTGCAACAAAAATTCTGCGTTCTTTCAATACAAGCGATCAGAAATAACTGCTGAATCAGCTTCAACTAGCTAGTGAGTAGTACTCGAGTTGCAATCAATGTCGAATCTATTTAGCGTTGAAGTGCTCTGATCAAAGCTACGGTTCAAGCGGAGAGGTTCTCCAGAAACCTTGCAATGCTCTTGGGAGCAGCTGGAGTGGCTTTATATCAAGGAGAATTTGGCGTAGGTGGGAGGGAGCCTTTGGAAAGCACGCGGTAGGAACGAACGCGTGAATGAGAAAGCAGCTCGCGGGGACCCGGGGGCGCTTCACACGTCAGAGCAGCTGGCTTTCGTCGCTTTCCTCACCGGATTCCCGAATCGCAACGAGGTTCCACGAAAGAATTGAGATAGCCTGTTACTATTATCTACAATTACCTGTCATGTAACTTGATGCAAGCTCTACAATTTTACTTGCCGCATCACATAAATGAGTAATCCTTTGCCACCCGAAGCTCGCGGAGCGGGGTTAGGTCAAATCCTAGTGATATTAGATGACGAATATCAGAGTAGAACTAATCAGTCCAGGCACTAGCTTTGATATGACGTTACCTAATTTTTTTTGTGCCCTACAATTTGCATTTCGTTTTTCAATTTCTTGTTTTACCGCCCATTTCTTCTCTGATTCGTAATCTACGCTACTTGGTATATATGCTTGGAAAAATGCTCATTTAGTTATTTTATTGTATCTAATTTTTTGGCACAAAAAGAGACCGGAAAAAATGAGGCTCAAGTTTGAATTTGTAATAAAACTGTTAACTACTTGTGTGCTTTATTTCTCTTGAAACAATTGTCTGCAAGCAAGTTTGTGGCAGTTTTGTATGAGCTGGATCTGCTTTAGATCCGCTGTTTAATCATAATGGTTAATTCACAATCATTTCTGGCCCGAGATGTACGTGAACAGGAGAGTAAGGGAAAATTAGTACCTACCTCAGGTTTAACAAATGAGAGAAATATAATTGCAACTATAAAAGTTTAGTTTACAGTCGAGAAAGTCTCAATGTTGTTGCGGCAAGAATTAAATATTCCGGGGAGGATGGACAGGAACATTAGCTTTGTCCCCGGTGATTAAAATTGAAATACAACTTCGAGTTCATTCCGGATTCAAATATAGTCTAGGTGCTAGAGAAAATTGCTCTACTTAACATCCGCCAGTTAACACCCGCGGTGATGTAAACCTGCATTTATCTTTTATTAGTGGGACGGACGAGGATATACTGTGAGTAGTAGATGGAAGATCATATTCATAGGAGCTTGTAAGCCACAACCTACACCTCTTCATGAACTCCTTATGGCCTCAATATCCATATATATATGTATCAAGAATGCTAGACATTGCAACGAAAGTGCTGAGTTTCCCCCAAATTCCTCACCTACCTTTAACATGATGTTCGACAACTCGCAAAAGTCAAAAACTCCCTACTGAAAATATTTAATCCCACTGAAAGCCACTCACCTATTTTGAGACACCGCACCAGGGCCTCATTGCTATGTCATCTATGTCCTGTTCTCTTGATACTGTATTTGGTCTATTACACTTAAACAGTAAACCCATTCAAAAGAAGACACGATCTTGTTTAGTTTTTGTGGGTTGCGGGATGCTGAACGAGTTGGTCTTCTTCACAAACTATTCTGATCCTTTGAGAAGACAAGAAGATACACAGAAAGAAACGTTTTTTTGGTTTCATTTTAAATGATCTCTCTTGATATATATTACCATTGTTGGCAGATTCTTTACTTTTATGAAGAACCTCCAGTTCTAGTTAGTTAAAAGCAAACTAGAACCGACTTGGTTCCAGATCCACACATAAATGGAACCAGGAATCCAGTCCCAGGTCAAGTTCTTCAAAAACAGTTTCAGTTAGGGTTTTGAAAATCAGTCCCATTTACATCCGGTTCTTATTAACCCTGACAGGAATCAGGGATTAACTGCTAGTTAACTGCAGATTAACCCCCAGTTCGAGTCAATTTTTTTCCCCCAAAAAAAAAAACCCCTAATTCTAGGTCCACACATAAATAAAACTGGAGATTTGGTTTTGGATCCGGTTCTCAAAAAAATTACATTTCAATTCCAGTTCTAAAAACTAGACCAGGTTCGGATCCGGTTCTTACTTTCCCAAAATATGTTTACAAACATTGTGTGGAGCATTAAATCGTAGGCTGGCCAGATAATGCTTTGACCTTAAGAGAAAATTGAGTGTATCTGATGTTTTATGGTTATTCCAAGGTGGTTGATGCGCTGTGAAGGAAATTTCTTTTTTGGCACCATGCCTGGGTGTAGTAGGCGGGCATTGTTCGAATCTAAGTAAACATCTACCTTCCTTGGTAGTCTGGGAACAGTTGGCAGAGTTATTGGTTTCCTCACGAAATACTATTATTATTATTACTAAATGTTTTTGGCAAGTAGCTGTTCAAAGCACACGTAAGTCCTTGGAAATAAATCAGCTCCTAAAGCCATTTCCAAATGGCTTTAGGGGCCAAGTCCCTCCACTTTATTTATTTGTAATACATTCACTGAAAATCCTTCTGATGGTCAAGTCTTATATATTTTTCCTCCAATCGCTCACTTCCTTAGGGGTACATGTCTACAGTCTTGAAGGAGCGAACACATAAAACCCAAAAAATATTACTTTTATTGTCAAAGAGTCAAAGAAGGAAATAAGATGTTTGTGATTTAAAGTTGGTTCTTAGGATCGAAGGCTTGCATTGCCCATGGATGGATAGATGGACCTATTAGCTAGTGCAGAGTTACATACATACCTGGCAGAAATATAATTTGTGTTAATAGAGGACCTACTGTAAAACAATATCATGCATCTCAACATGGTAATATCCTTCAAAACAAAAGAACCCTCAAATTGAATTCCAAAATGCTAAATCTTCCTCACTGTACAACTTTGATTTATTAGTTTGGATTGGATGTTATGCTATAGTCTTCTTTA
>Ga0116227_10003010_pt1 | contig 37849 bp, 19 predicted proteins | sample S1TSphgellanicum_FD_89693 | JGI IMG/M metagenome (GOLD analysis project Ga0116227, IMG submission 89693) | Host-associated microbial communities from peat moss isolated from Minnesota, USA - S1T2_Fb - Sphagnum magellanicum MG | ecosystem: Host-associated > Plants > Peat moss > Unclassified...
AAAAAAAAACAAATAATATTTAAAAAAAATATTATAAAAAAGAATAAAATAAACAAAAGGAAAAAAAATAAAAAAAAAAATAAATAAAAGGTGGAAAAAATTAAAAAAAATAAATTTTTTAAAAAAAAAAAAAAAAAAAAAATCAAGATTAATTTAGGGTAGAACGGTAAAAACTAACCTAATGTAGAACAACATAGTATAAAATAGGTTAATAGATTGTAAAAAATTTATAATAGTTTACGGTATAATTGCCAAGAATAATTTAAAGTAGAATAACCAATAATAGAAAATAATAATAATAAATAGAATAGCCTAGAATGACCAAAAAAAAAAAAAGCTAAAAGTAGAATAATTTGAACTAAAAAATTCTAAAATAACCTAGTAAGAATAACTAAAAATAACCAAAATTAACCTACAATAACTTAAAATAACCTAAGGTTTATTTAACTTAAAATAGCATAAAATAACCTAAAATAATTAAAAATAGCTTAAGGTGGAATATTTTATAATAGCCAAAAATAGCTTATAATAGCTTAAAATAACTTAAGGTTCAACAACTTGGAATAACATAAGGTAGAAAAGTTTAGATTAACATAGGGTACCTTAGGTTAGCATAACTAAAGTAAAACTTAAAGTGGCCTAAAAGTAAACTATAATAGTTTATAGTAGTTAGATAATTAGGGTAGGTAAACTAGGTCACATACATAGGATTGGAAAAATGTTCTTAATGATGCAATGACAAAAAATATTACTTATTGAAAAAATGATGTAATAGTTAAGGGCTTGGACTTTTAATGTGGAGGTGAGGGACTCAAATCAACACAATTGCAGTCTATGTGAATGTGATTAGCTAAGCTAGCCCTTTAGGCCTTTAGGTTATGTTGCCTAGGCCCTAGACAACCTAGGTTAGGTTAAGCTAGGTAGGTCACACGTTATCATGTTTTCAATTGGAATTTCACCATGTGTCAACATTTTAACGGTAAAAAAGAGAGTAAAACATCCCCACATTTTAGTTGTAAAACTAGATGCAAATGACCATGCCACATGGGCTAGTTGAAAAGTTAGTGTTAATTGCATTTCAATGCAATTGCCATTTTGATTGGGTGCATGTCATGTTTTTTGCAACTTTAATTTTATGTGACTTGTTTATGGTGATCTTGGACAACATTATAATAATTGCATGTGACATTTATGACTGAAAAAAATCATTTATGATTGAAAAAACCAATTGTTAATATGCAAATTTCTTGTAGCATTTTTGCATGATCCAAGTTTTATCTAAAGGAATGGATGTAATATAAGACACAAAACATAAAACTAAGTCCAATGAGAGAAATAAATTGAGAATGGAAAATAGGAGTAAACACATTGTCATCCCCAATATTTTACGTCCTGATGAATGGGTTTTAATCCTTTTAAATGGATAAAAAATGGATGGTGTATTTTTAGGAAGTACTTTGATGAAACATCCAATGGTCATAATAATTATCAATTTAGTAACAAATTAAATTTGAGCCTCCAATATTAGTTCAAGGTCATTTCAACCAGTCAAATATTTAAAAATTGGGCCATTTTTGATAATGGTACTCATTCCTTGTATTTTTGGGAAATTTTTCTAAATAGTTATTTTGGGGTTTATGTTGGTATTTTTTCAAATTTAAATACTAGCTAAATACCCCCAAAATTATTAATATCTAAAAAAAAAATTGTATTATGTTTTCATTTACTAATTAAACTTGTCATATTTTCATTTTAATTGTCAACATCAAAATAATTAATTTCAATTCCTTTGGAAGTTTTATACCAAATTTCACTTAGACATGGATGGACAATATTTTGGGGTACCTTGGACTAAGATCTAAGCATAGAAGTTTAACATTAGGATGTTTTTAGGTCTCATGCACATAGCTTTTTGAGTCTTTTTTTTGTTTATTTTAAAACTGAATTAAGAAAATCTTAAAATGAAAAATTTATTATTGTCGGACCTCTAGAGTTCATCAAAACATCTTTGATCAAATGAGCAATACATTTGTTAGAATGGAAGGTTGTGAAAGTTTTTTTTTTCTCCCATAATTCTAGAAAAATGGGCCATATTTCATGCGTCAACAAACACCTAGTTTCCATAAAGCTCAAAGATGCCAAATTGACATAGATCCTTACTAAAGCTCCATTGAAAATGGACAATGCCACCCAAATACTCTTGTACTCAATTGTAAGGATGAACATGTGTGGGGAAGTACATGATTTGATAACCATATGCCATAATCAATTTGTTAACTCCTTGAAATAGATGGCTTTTGAATGTAGTCAAACATGCTCTTGAATAATGTCTTGGTGTTAAGAATGTAAAAATTTCCTTGAAATAATCAAAAAGGTTTCTTTGCATGTCATTCTTATATTTTGTTTGTGACTTTTGAAGTAAGAACACGAGTTGTTGAAGCTTGTCTTAAGGACAATGAAAAGGAAGCCAAATAATCCTAACTAATATACTAGGAATGAGCAAATTTGAAAATAATCAAATATTCTCATTTCAACTTCTAGCATTTTGAACTTCATGTTTTGTTTTATTGTCCATTCTTTGATCAATCTTTGTTGTGAAAAATGGGGAAGGGTTGTTGGACCTACTCATTTCTTTTGGGCCTCATGGATTGATGCATGTAGATATGCCAACCTTGATGGGATGATTTTAATTATTTGCATGTAAAAAATTATGGCTACACATTCACCAATAAGTATTGGCTCTACACTTGTTAGGAAAACCTTGTTATTTTACAATTGCCTTTTGCCAACTTTTGTATGAACTTTTAAATAATTTGTAAATCATAACAAGTGTAACTCACCAAGATTAAATTGAAAATAGTTATTCTTATTAAAATACACATGTTTTAGCCTTTTGTGAACATATATGCCTTAAAAAATGATCACTAAAATGAACTCAAATACATTGTAATAGAAAGATTTCATAATTTAAAGATCATAAATTATCATTGGCCAAGATCATTGGGGCTTTGTTTAGTATTGTAAAATATCAATTTCAATAAAGTAATGACCTCTTAAAGTATTGGTGATTATATTCAAAAACATGGAAGGTGTGGAAGGCACTCCATGTGATGGTGGACACATGGTTGAATATGTGCATGCAATGTTGGAGGAATGAGTGCCTTTGACAAATATTTGTTGGTTAAAACAATTGATCCTTATAGCTTTTGAATGTTAATGACCTTTGTTAGTTAATCAAAATTGATGACAAAGGCTATAGGGATCAATTTTATAGCATTCCACAAAATGAGCTTGGAGGAATTATGTATAATCATCCAAGACATATTGCCAATAAATGAAAACGGGGTAAATTGCAAATAGGGTGTTAAACAAATGAAAATGGTTTTTAATGTTGGCCACTTATGAGTACCATGACCACAAGTGGTTGTTACATAGGGATAATCTTTGGATACCATTACCTTGAATGTATAGGTGTAGGCATAAGCAAATGTGATGTTGTCAATATGGTGTCACAATCTCTATGGCTTTGTGACACATAGATTGTACATCTTCCTTCTTTTTTATTAGTAATAGTTTATTCATAAGTCAGGAAATTTCCTCCTTTTTTTATCTTTTCCATTTTTTAGTATCTCTATGTTTTGTAATGTGGATTTAAGTGGTGGATTTTTCCATTGTTGTACATATAACAAGTTGTGATGTTTGGCTTTTGTGTGCATGCAAGCATTAATCACATTGTGCATCACACTATTTCTTGTGGGAAAAAGTTGGCCTTAATAAAATAAAATAAACATTTTGTTAAGTATAAAGAAGCTATAGACAAATTGCATATAAGGAGTGATTTTATAAGAGAACATGTGTTGATATAGAGGTAGCTCAAATAGGAATTTGGAATCATTATTTAACAAGATCTTTGATTTTAGAAAAAGGTGAAATTTATTGATCTCACATATTACCACACCTTGTGGTTAGTGGGTTGTTTTGAGTTCTTTGAAATGAACTTGCCAAAAAAAATTCAAGATTTTAATTATTTAAGTAAATCATGGTTGATACAACACACAATGAACACTAGTGGTGACATCTATGTGGAAGCAAGTTAATATGTTCTATTTCAAGGGCTATTTCAAAGCCATGGAAGATGCATGCATCTTGGACATGAATGATCCATTTGAAAAAGTCATTCACTACAATATATTTTCCAAAATTTCCAAATTTGTGTTGTGGATCAATATGTTACAATTTGGAATAGACATAAGGTTAGGAGGATCAATGAATGTGGACATTTTTAGGACAACCATGTATTGGAACTAAATATTTTCGAGAGTTTGAATGACTTTGAGGTTGGAGGAGTCATTTTGATGGCATGCATACTAGTGTTCCACATGACAAGATAGGAACACAAGATTCATGTTGAATAGGTGAGAACCAAAAATGGACGTTGTAATTTTATAAAAATGAAGGTTGTGTTTAACTTCTTGAATTCTTTCGTAATTTGGCATTGATGAGGGATGGGCATATGCTAGGGTAAAACTATGGTGCATTGAACCAAAATGGATGTTACAATGATCATTTTTTGCAAGTGGTAAAATGTAACCAAAGGTTATGAAAAAGTTGTATTGAAATTTTAATGGTTTGGACTCAAATATGAATGTGGACTGTTTTTCACATGGAAAAAAATAAGTTTGAAAATTTCAATCACATGAGTTGATGAAACATATATTATAGATGACACGCTCAAATCAAAATTTGATAAATGATGTCTTTTTTACATGTGTGTTCTAAATTGAAATATTTTAGAAAATCCATAATGGACATAAAATTGAAGAATTATGCAATAACATAGTAATTAAATGCTATGCCCTGAAATCTTTATTTAGGATAAGAAGCCGATCTAAATTGAGTAGTTCCCATAAACCTTTCTAGGAATATTAATATGTTTGTATTATTAATGGTAAGAATGGTGTGAAGCCTCATTCAATAAAACCTAAGGCATGATGAATAGTTTACAATTATCTTACTTAAATATAATTATAATTAAAAAAAGAAAAGAAAAGAAAAGAAAACTTCCACATTGATATTAACCATTGCAATAAACTTATATAAGAAAAATAAATAAAATCAAGGTGAATAAATCATTTAAAAAGAAGTATTAGACTTTCAAAAATAATTATAATGTTAGGTAGGGTTGTAAAAAATGATGTCATGTGCCCATTTTGCATTGGTTGTCACATTAGTTTTCATCAACTCAAATGTTGATAATTGTTTTTGGTAACAAAAATTTGTTAATCATATTAGTTTTGAAGGTTATAAATTTTTGGTCACTAAATTAAATGACTACAATTTTGGTTACCCAATTTTTCAATTGTTAAATTAGGGGACCAAATTTTTTTGGTTTTTAATTTTCAATCCCCAAACCAATTAACAATTGAAAAAAATTGGTTGTCAAATCAAATTATTGAAATTTGTTTATCACTACCTGGAAATGGGTTTTGGTTGCCATTTGGAAAAACATTTTAGTCATCGCTTGAAAATTTTTTAGTCATTGCTTGAATTCTTTTTAATTGTTCAAAAAAATTTAGTTGTTCCATCAATGATGGTTCGATTTCCACCATTAATTTAGAGATTAAAATTTGTTACTTGTTGCCCAAAATAATTCGATCACTAAACCAAAGAATCCAAAAAATTGGTTGCCAAATTGAGTGAGATTTACCAAACCAAGTAGTTGCCAAACTTTTTGATCATTCCCGAAATGTTTTTGGTTGCCACTCAAATGTTTTTTGGTTGCCATCATTGATTGGAAATGTTTTTTTTTGGTTGCCACCATTGGTAAGCCAAAACCATTGAATGTACATTTCCAAGGCTTACATTATTTAATATGTTGAAGCTTAGCAACATTGGAGGGTAGCTTTTAAAGCAACCTCTACCTTTTGTCAACATAGTGCATTGTACATAAGGTTTTTTTGTTCCTTTGGAATTTGAATGATCTTTCTATTTTGCATAATAATATTTTGTTTGAATACTTTAGATTATTTCATTTTGTATTGTTGGTTGCAAAAGTTGTTAAATTAAAATTCTTGACAACTAGAATTACTTTGAAGATTCATCATAGCTTGGAATGTTCGAACTATTCTTTCTTTAATTCATTAGAAGAAATCTTGTATTATGCAACCATCGAATTTGTGATTATATGTAATGAAATATCATTTGCAACTGTGTTTTGTCATTTTAATAACTATTTACCATCCATTTCAATCTATTAAATTTCTTGTGATTATGGTCTAATTAATTTACAACCATTAGGTTTTATATCCTTCCACATTGATTAGTTTTTTGGGCTTTTCATTTAAGAAAAAACTTCTATGTTCAATTAACTGCAAAAATAGTTACAACTTGGTTATTTTGTGTGATGTACATATACTTTTGATGTATATTAAGATGTTTTGGAATATATTACGAGCATATTTATGTATTCATCAATTTAAGCATCTTATATTTAAAGCATATTAAATATACATTTTGCATATATTATGGTTACATACGTTAGGTAAGTTGGTAAGTAAATAATTAAATAGTTAACTTGATAGAATTACCCATTATATTTAATATAAAAAATATTTATCATTAAATAAAAATTAATTAATTAATTCATAGTAATAATTAGTTGATTACATAGTTAATAATAAATTAATAGTTAACTAGTAGTCAATATTTAATAATTATATAATAATTTATTTTAAAATTAATAATGGCATAAACTATGTTATTATTAATAAAAATTAATAAAATAAAATAAAATAAAATAAAAATTGACATGTATTATTATCCAATAAATTTTTATTTAACTTAATAATTTAAATATTTTATGCTACTATTAGCTAGTTATTTAATTATTTAGTTCATATTAATAAATAGTTAGCTAAATAATGAATACTTATTTAATAATGATTAAATGATTATTTTTAAAAAATAGTTAATATATAATATAATATATATTTATTAATATTTTATTATTCAGTTAATAATAATTTAATATTAATAGAAATGCACTAATTATTTTTACTTAAATGAAGTTAAATATTAAATATATGAATTAATTAGGTTAAATATTATTTATTAATATATTAGTTTATGTAATAATTTAAATAATTGATGGTACTATTAATTACTACTTAATTAGTAGGTAGTAATAAGTAGTATGTAGGTTCGTAAGTGGGTAAATAATTAGTTAATGCCTAGTTAATCAATTAGGTTTAGTTAGTTGGTTACTTATTGGATATATAACTATTAAAATTGAAAAAAAAAGAAGGATATAAGATAAACATTTTAGTTGCAATTAAAAAAATTATCCCATATGTTTTGTCATTCATTTTCATCTTGTAAAATTATGTAAGGAAAGTGTTTTGCCTTACATTGTATAGTACAAACATGTGTAATTTGGAATGAGCCAATCGAAAAGGTTTAACTGTAAAAGTTCTACCTAAAATTTTAAAATAAAATAATAGAATAATATATATATATATATATATATCTTAAATTACTTACATAACCTACCTACATATCCTACTTAAATTTTGATTTATATTTATTTTGGCCAAAATTCAATTAACATGCCACCTGACAAATTTTTATTATGTCACGTGGCATGATATTCTAACATCATCTAAAATAAATGATGAGGATCGATTATATATGTATTTAAAAACATAATGAAAAGAAAAATATTATGTTGCCATGTGGCATTTTGTAATAGGTTATAACATAATTGCAAATAATGGTGACTAGTTGCGAATTTTAGACAGATGGTCAATGGATGAGGGTGTATATGTTGACCGTATACATCATCCACGTGGAATGTGATGATATCACACTAAGTCATCATATGTGACTATATGCTGCATGCAATTTCATTTATGTGGCTAATAAAATTTTAGTTGTACATGTTGTTTGCAATTTATTTTTAATTGCAAATTATAGTCACAAATTGGATTATTGTAAGCCAATTTACTATTATATGCATTATAATGAAAGTCCTTGCAAATATCTCAAGCCATTGTTTTAGGCTTTAAGCCAAATGTCCTAGACTTTAAGTAAAATGTCTTAAGATATAATCCAAATGCCCTTGGCCATTAACAAAAAAATTACATAAACACTTTAAACCAACTATTTTAAGTTATTGGTAAAGAATATCCAAAAACACATGAAATGAAATTTTCGTAAGCCATAGAGATGAGATGAAGCATCATAAACACCTTTAGCCAAATGTCTCATAAACATGCAAAGTCAAAAGTGTTATGAACACCTTAAGCTAATAGGCATATGCTATTTCTTATAAACATCCTAAGCCAAATGTTTTCTGAACACCATAAGCCAAATGTTCTTAAGCCTAATGTAAAGGAACTTTAGGCCATAGGAACAAAAACATGACTTAAAGACCAATTTGTTTTGGCCAAATGTTAGACTTTAGTATGTAAGCCATGAATTTAACCCCAAACCAAAGGATGTTTTGGCTTGAGCATTTTGGCCTCGAATTACAATATTTTTGAACATATTGGCCCAAGGTTAAAATAATTTTGAACATTTTGACTTAGAATTATCATTTTTGACATTTTGACATAGGGTGGCCCCTTTGGCTATATTTGTATTTCCTACTTGGTGTATTTATCTACATAACAACCCAGATTGCACCCCTTTCGAAGTCCTTATCATAAACTTAAATTATAGTGGAAAAACAATGGAGTCATGTTTTTTTTTTCTCATTTGACTTAAATCTATTACATTTAATATCCTTTACCTGCTCTTTTCAAAAAATAAAAAAAATAAAATTCAACTTCAAGCTATAACAATACACATTTATTAATCATGATTTTTCCTTCATAATTAACCAAATCACCTTTCACACTAAAATTGAACATGATTTAATTTTTAGTAATTATTATTGGAGTTTTTTACTAGCATTAGAAGATAGTCATTTAAAGAGATGTTATCAAGGTATTACATTGTTTATTATTATAGCTTATGCCATTGGCTCAAGTGCAAACTTCAATTCATGAATGCACTTTTAGGAATCATGAACTTGAACTTTGAAAATTCATTATTAAATTATATTTACTCAATTATTTACCTAATAAAAAATTATATATAGTACCATTTAAAATAGTTTTGAAAATTACACATTAAACAAATTATTTATCAAAAAATGATAAGGATTTAAAAAATTTGTGATTTCATTAAATTTTCAACATTTATACAACCTAATTAATGTATTTACCAATACTTTTTAGTGAAAACCCTTTTTAAATTGTTTCCAAGATATTTTTAAAAAGTTTAATGGATTTAATGAAATGAAAACTTATGTGATGTTTGTTATAGGGTAACAACACATTATGATGAGTTTTTTTGGATGATGTTGTGCTTGTTTTTCTAGGTTTGATAAGTATCAAATTATGTAATTCCCAAATGAAACATAATTTTTTAAAAACATCAATCTAATATCGAAACATTATGAATTAATCCTTTAACTTTGGAAAAAAATACCAAAAGGTCAAAGCAAGATAAAATAGATCTCCACTTCAACCTTGCATCACTCATATATACCTATCATAAAATACGTGAAATTAGGTGAAAGTATGTATCAAGTAGCAATAATTCTTTTTATTAGGTTCATGAAAATCTAGATCTAAAAGAATTAAAAGCAAATGAAATTAGAAATTAGATAAAAAGTACATTTTGGAACTAGCTGAAAAATATGTGTTCAAACTTATTTTTTGGTTAGAAAAATTAATGAAATTGATATGTAATAAATTAGGAAATGAAAATCAACATATGTTTTATAATAACATTAAAAAAATAAAATCCTTTTAGTAGAAACCTACTTGACACTTATTTAAAACCAAAAGCCCATATTGAAAAATAGATGTCAAAAGCTATAATTTGTATTTTGAAAAACCTATTTAAAAATGATTTTTACAATTTGAAATATGAAAATCAATGCACAATAGTGTAAACATATATTTTTTAATTATTAAAATGAAAACATTCAATACATTCCACAATCTATAATGGGTTTTGTTGGTATTTTAAATCTACTTGTTTTAGTTTTAACAAGGTAATCAAGTTGTTCGTTTTATTTTGCTGACATCTCAAAACTATCAATATTTCATCAATGATGAACTTTTCAATTCAAATACATACTTGGGGTCCCCATCCATTCATGGACTTATTGTTATTGGATCCATTCACAATTAGGGTAGCAAAAAAATGAAAAAGATTTTTTTCAAGTTAATTTTTATGAATAACATTTACATATAAAAAATTGAAGTAAAAAAATGTGAATAGTCCAAAATAAAATAATTTATGTGACAATAATGATTTTCACATGTGTAAATAATTGTGCATGAATATTTTGGTTTATAAGCATAAATGTAAAAAATAATTAAATGGGTTTTAAAAATCTATTAAGCATATTGTTTGCATGACTATTTCTTGAACATATGATTTGCATGTAAAATAATTTTTTAAAAACCTATCAAATAAATAAACTAGTCAAATGATTTAGTAAAAGAATAATTTCCCTTACAGACCTTTGTTTTAAAATTTAAAGACTTTGAAATTTTCCTATAATTTATTTTTTCATCAAGTTCACCTCATGAACATGTACTTCCATAAATGGAAGCAAATAGGGATTCAATAGAAATATGGACTTTTGATGGACTTTAACTTACCACAAATGATTCACTATGCTTTTACCCTATCGTATCACACACTCATATTTTCACCTTTCACCATTAAATTGATTGAGGATTTTGCCATAGTATTAAAAATGTGGCAAGAGGCATTGTGGTTTGAAAACTCTCAAGATGACAAAGAGACAAACAAAGTGCCTTCGTACAATCTCTACTAGAGTGTGGCCTACATGTTTTTGGCCCAAGTGTGAATTCATTATCCAACTAATGTTTACTAGTGTGACTTGTGTCATCGGCCGAAATGTGAACTCATTATTGAACTAATGCCTACAAGTGTGACTTATGTTGTTGGCCTAAGTGTGGACTCACTACCCAACTAATGGCTATTAGTGTGACCTATGCCATTGGCACAAGTGTGAATTCATTACCCAACTAATGTTTACTAGTGTGACCTATGCCATTGGCTCAAGTGCGAATTCATACCCAATTAATGTTTATTAGTGTGACCTGTGCCATTGGCTCAAGTGTGAATTCATTACCCAACTAATTTCTCCTTTCAAAACTGGATTTTATAACTTAATTAAATTCCCGACGCCAAAAACTACTCAAAATTCAATATCTCCCACATTGACTTAGGTCTTAAATTTCTAAAAATATCACTTGAGGGTGCACCCAAATTCCATTGTAATTTTTAGTTTTGAAGAAATTGTTCAGTATTCAATAACTTTTACACCCTAGGATGAAACTTAAAACATTAGGAAACCAACTCGATATGATACACGTTACTCATAAAGGACTTTCCAAGGGTACCAAGAGCATGGCAAGACGCACCATGGTTTGGGATATCTCAAACAAACAAACTTCGTAGATAGATGTTGACAAAAAGAAAAAAGAAATAGAAAGCACCAAAGAAAAGGAGCTTTACCTTCTAATTTTGTAGGATAGCCACAGTACCTACCTTTGGCTTCGAGAGTATCCAGACAAGTTACATATGCCAGCTTTTACTCTGCGTCCGTCTGACCAACTCAGGAGAGAATTGGTAGTCAGGCATCGGGAATATAGTACTAGCTGGTCTGCCAAGGCCAGGATTCTTCAAGCACAATGATCCTTTATGGCAGAGACTTATTGGTAAAAAGGCTGGGCCGCTCTGTTGTTCAGCCAAAGCGTTATGAATGAGAGCTGAGGGAGCTCCCCGTGGGATGTCAGGAAGTTTTATAGATCAGAATGATGCTTGACTTTGTCCTGTAGCGCTAACGGAGTCCTAATAGAGCCGATTACAAACACGATTCCGGGATGGTTTGTAGACCTTCTCAGGAATTAGATGCAGGCCATTGAACCTTGGGGCCTCCGTTATGGAAGACGCTAAACACCCCTAACAAGCTCTATCCAGAGCAAAAAGTAGCCTACAGAGGTGAGTCCTTTGTAGAACTGTGTGGTTCTGTTGCAGGGTTTGATGGGTTAAATGAAAAATACAACTGCCACTTTTCAAAGCCTAAATCTATGCTGCAGGTTGCTAATCACGCTCTTTACTGAGATGTGCTGGGTTCGAAATGTGGGATAGCAAAACCTGCAGGAAAAAAAATTTCTTTACAAAACATGCTGAATAAAAAGAACCGCCCAGCACGGTTCTGCACAGAACCATGCAGGGCACAAAAGACAAACCCGAAAATGCGCTTGTTAGGGGTATTTAGTGTCTCGCCTGCATTATTGGAAAGTCCGGGTAGAATAATTTCGTCTCACGTATGTCTAGGAAAAAAATTGTCAGAACCGGATGTACTATTTTGCATATCAGTTGACTGAGCAGACAGATACACTTGACTGCAAAAGAATCAGAAGTGATCATCTGGATTAGCAAGGTGCGACTGTTAACCAGCTCACGGTCATTCATATTCGACAATCAGACAGAAATAAAAGGAAAAAAGTTGGCAACCTAATTTATGGGAGCTCGATAGCTGTTGCCAGCTGCTCTCACGTATCTCACGCGCCATGTAAATCTTCATTTAAAATCGAGATTGTCACACAATATATGCGCTATTATGCTGCAGTCACCCTTTTCTGATCCTAGACTCTAGAGCCTGCAGCTCTTTGGTAAAGTGTGAATCTCAAAAAGACGATAACACCTGCAACCTCTAAATTAGGCACCAGATTAATCAGTGGCTTCAAAGCTGGCTCCATCTGCACCTTCTAGAAAAAGTGCTTTATGGTCTTCACGTCATCGGACACAACTACAGCATCTTTCTGATGTCTTTCATGGGAGCTGATCTCCAAGTCCCAAGGGGCCACGTCTCTTCAGGTGCGTTAAAAAATGTGGTATCTTCTGTAACTTGTTTGTCATGATACGACAAACAAGAGAATCGACAGGAAGCGAATTGGGGATTGCGTGGAGAAAGATCATTTTCTAGGGGCTTGCATTTGCAGCTCAACATGAGAAATAAGCAAAGACTGAACAGGTCGAATCTTTTGAAGGATATCGAAGTCAGTTTCAGAGCTTCCCTGGTGCTACTAAATAAGACATGAATATAATATTACAGAACAGACGGGTGCATGTTGCATTCCTCGAGCCTCATGAGTTGATCTTTCTACATCAAGGGGTGATCCTAGTACTGTTATTGTTGTTATGTAACGAAGATCAATGAAGAACGACGTGAAAGTTTACCAATTACTTGCATGACTGTTGAGTGTCTCCTCACCCTCAAGGCTATTGTCTCGTTTAGAAGATGAACTTTCTTTTTGGGCCTCATAAGGGAGGCATTGTGGTTGCCCATGCATTTGGGGAATTCTTTTAACTTTAAAAAACCCCAATTTTCCTGCATATTCCTTGTTGACAATCAGTCTATACCGATTGGTTGGTACTAGCATCTAGCTAGCTCCATGGCCTAGCAATGAATTGAACCCGGAACCACCTGCAGGGTGGCCACAAGTCCAGCCACTTCCAAGCTATTGGCTTATGCTCATTCTTCCCCAATAATAGAATAATGTATTGCAATTAAATTGAATCCTAAGTTTTAAAATCCATGATGCAAGTTCAGTAAATTATGACATCCTGAACATGTTTGCCATGGTTGGGTATTTTGGCCTGGAACCATGGCACAAAATTATGGCTTCTTATTATTCTACAGAAACTCCAAAGCCCTATTGACAGTGACCAGTATTTAGAAGGAAAGACAGGGAATTAAAATAATCAATTTAGTTGCTAACCTGCCAAGTAATATTCACTAACTACTTACATTGGGGAATCATTAACGCTGACTGATGAAACCATAATTAACACTAGTATCCATACGGTCCGTCAGTTTTTTTTTTTCATGTCAGCACTTGGGAAAGAGTTCTAGAGCAATGGGTAAGTAGAATTCTGACTGTTGGATTGCCGCTGGAGAACCTCCCAGACCCGAGAAAAATTCAAAAGATTATAATCCAAACTCCAATCCTAAAGGAAGTTACTGGGTGGTACTACGAGGTTGTGGGAATATTTGGATTGCTAATGATAGTTGTCATCTGATATTCCGTGCATTACTTTGGAGTTGGTGTGATAGTATCCTCTTCAGCTATATATAGGTAATGTCACCTCTTGCAGGTGGGCTCTGCGCGTTACTGCAATATTGCTATCTTGGGAAGTCATCTAGATTTATCTTCAACCTGTGGTGCTTAACTTTGAAACATCGGATCTCTTGAAAGGGTGAACCAGCACCCGAGTTGGTACCTTCACCTTTTTGAGCGAGACCTCCTCGTGGCCATGTTAAGCTGAAAAAATATTATATTTGAACTCATAGACCCCGATTTAGTCTAAGCATGGCATATTTTGTAATATTCGGAAATAATTTAATGGGATTTTGGGGTTTTTTCCAGATGGTGTCAACGTGGGTGCTGGTTCACCCAAGGCCCCTAATGCCCTTACTTACACCACTTGTAAATGATTTAGGTAGACATAATGCCAGTAAGTGTCTATTTTATTTTTCTTTAATCAGAACAAAGATGTTATGTGAATTCAAATATAATTTTTGCAAAACAATATTTTCTGACATGTTTGTTTCATTAGCTTGATTTGCTATATATAGTTAAATGTACTCAAATGAGAGGGAAACGCGGAATTGGAAAGACAAATGAAAGTATGATAAAACACATGAGAGTACATACCTGCTACTTTCAATTGTCAAGCCTTGCAATCAAATCTTCTTGTTCCAACAATTTAACGAAAGAAAAGATCATTGTTACAAATGATCCAATTTCATCAACAGATGTTATAATGATAAGTAGATGAGTCTTGATTATGGCCATTCAACATACATGTGTCTAAGTTAATCGATACATAGGTAATAGAAAGTCAAGCATGTGATTATACATCCAAGTATGACTCAACATATACCCACGCGATAGTTGGTATTTATGACAAATCTACGCACTAGTTCAACCAAACCAATGTGTTTTAAATCACATTTCTTGTTTTTAAGTTACCTTTTTGGGGGGTGCTAATAATCCTTTCAACTTGTTGAATTGCCATTGATCTTTTAATGTCCAAGTTAAAATTTGAGAACTTGTAATTGTTCAAGCGAATGACAAGTTGGTCCCTCCGCCAAAGGTAGGTTTTTCTGTTCTGTTTTTTTTTTCTTTTCTTTTGAAGCCTAGCAACAGACTGGACCAAGCTGTTGTCACGCTCAAGTCAAGCTCAGTGGAGGAGGGCCAGCAGGGCTTTCACTTGCGCACTAGTGGGTTTGAACCTAGGATCTCTTTTGAGGTGTTAAGGTCATAGATAGGGGCTATATATCACTGAGCCATCACTCCTGAGGTACTTCTAAGTATCTCTTTCGAAAATAAAAAATCAACAATATTATCCATATTATCTATACTTGCTTGACATTGAACTTGGTATATTATTACATCTATATTATTCCAATACTAATCCCCGTATGCAAACATTTTGTCCCTTGAAATGCTAAGACGAACCAAAGTGCATACATTATATCATAACATTTATTAAAACGTTAAATGAACCACATGAAAAGAACTTGCAGCATGAAGCCTAATATTGCAAACATTCCAGAGTCCTTTCCAAGAAAAAGTAATACTTAAAGCAAATGGGATCAGAACTCTAACCAGTCATGCCTAAATATCCCTCTAATGGCAAAGTTTTATTTTGACTTTAATGCTTCGACTTTAGAATTCAGAGGAGAACGGGATTTAGATCTTGCCTTTAACCATATCAATTCATACACACCCAGCTCCGTTAGCTCCTTGTAGTTTACTTTGCAACTATGAAGTCCATTTCATATGAGTTTCAATTGGCATACGGTGCATCTACTGGGTGTCAGCCACCACGCAATTTCGCAATTACCATGATTCATCACTTTTCTGTTAATTAGCACGTCTGGTAAATAATTTACGTGTGTGTCCTATAATTAAAGGGCACCGTCAGACATAATTAAGTTTAGCAAAAAAGTTTTGCGAACGCTAAACATCTCCCCGAGAAGATCCTAGAAATATGCCAGGGTACAATGAATTAAACGAAATCCAGGATCTAGAGATTTACTATGTGTTCCATTGCATGCACTATGCTAAATTAGAAACTTGACATGAATATGGCTCAAATAGGGTCATGTTGATCCTTAGCTTAAACGCCAATGATAATGATAAAAACCATTCCCAGGGTGGGGGGGTCTTTTTTAACAAGTTTATTTTCGACTTCAGATCAGCTATTCAATTCTTAGAAATTAATTAACTCCATTGATCTAAACATAAAACTAGCTGTTAAATATCAGCATAAATATTGATTTTTTTTGTGGCTAAAAATATTATCCATCTTTTGCCTGTGTTGCACTTCTCCGTGTTATAATGAGTCAAAAGGGGCAGATTTTTGTTACTGGCACGATGCCGGTTCACAAACCCAAAACTGAGTTCGGAAGAGGATGTCCAATGATCAGGATGAACATAGCAGAATCAGGAGCCTGGGTCTTGATAACCATTGACTAAATATGGAATTTAAATTAATTGGTGCAGGTAATTTAGTTTGCTACAGTAACTTCCGGGCCACAAAACGCGTAGTTCAATTTTGCTACTGGGCTGATCCACGTGACAACACTTTTTTCGGCGCTTACTGCAGTGGCAACAACTGCTTTTAGCAACTGGACTTGTAACAACAACCTTCCCCCTCCATTCAAGACTCTCAAATTTTTAATGCCATGGATCACAATGACTGGGGAGCTTCGAAAGCACTCTTTTACAGGCCGAGTAGATGCGTTTGTGAGAGAAAAAAAGGGGGAGCATGGTTGGAGTTTGATCGGCAGCCGATAATTCAAGTGGTGAGTGTGTAGTTTAGGTAGCGCCGCCCTAGAAAATAAAGGGTAAAGTAACTTCTCGTTCAGTAACTGGAGCCAACGCAATCTAACCCCATGCGATTCGTTTATATTTGGCAGTCGAAATTATTTCTCATCCACTAAAAGCTCTGGTTTAATTAAGTCGCAGTATGTGCGGCGTTTTAAACGAGGATGGGACCACCTCATCAAGAAAACCACCTCTCTCACCTCCACAAAACCCCAACCGTGCCAGGTGCTTATCGTGCTCCATTTTTTCGCACCCGAGTTCGAGGTCGGGATTGCGAATTAGCAGCCACCAGGAATTCAATACGAGCGTCCTTGGGAGAGAAGATGTATTATCCGTCCCAGGCAATGAAGGAAGTGCCGTGGAAACCTTGCGGCCAGCAGCAGCTAGTAGGATCATCTCAATTTGTGTCTGTGTTTTCGTGTCAGAGGAGAGTAGTGACAGAAGAGAGTGAGCACAGTTGCTTTATGTACGCTGCTTCGTACGTTAGCAGGCGTGCTCACTCTCTGCCTGTCACCTCTCTCCCCTCATCTCTGTAGCATCTATTTCTCACTAAAAGGACGTTTTGGTGAAGGAAAATCTTGCATAGTTTTACTTATATCTTGTACGTCCTTGGCGGTAGTACAGTAATCTGACTTTGATCTTGCTATATCTTTATCCAAGTGACTTTTTTGTGCCGCAGACCTGCTGCATCCTGAGACTACGTTGCCCCGGCACTTGTCCTTCATGTGCGTGTTACAGGACTCGCTTCACTGTCTCAGACGGTATATGCTAACCGCTAGTCTTCGACTACGCGGGCCGTGACGGTAGGGCTCAATTTAGCCGGCCGAGAAGACATTTATGCTCAAAGGTATGCGGTGACAGTGCACTTCTCTACCAGTACAATTTTCACCATCTCTACAGTCATAATAGTTGTTGTATATAATCATGAAACTTTCTACTATCAGCGAAGACAGTTGTCTTAGAGCCCAGCTTGAAGGCTCACAATAGCATAGTATTATAAGCAACCACTACGATGTCTGATATCCTTCCTTTCACGCCCTTATCCGCACTAATAGTGTTCACATGTTCGGTTAAACTCGAATATTTGTAGAATATTTTCATCTTGTGAGGCTGCACTTCTGTTACGTAAATAAAGTAAGGTATTGTCTATGGACTTTAAGGCAGCATAGATCAGCAAGTAGCACTGAATCGGTCCATGAACATGCTGCTTGGAAGATATGGCCGAACTTGTCATTATGGTCTGCCCGACTGTTTAATCCTTCCAAATATTTCTGTGAGTTTTCAGGCTAGGCAGACAGCGTATAACCTTGTGCTCATGATGGAGAGGCCTTTCTCTAGACGAGGGAATCATATGCAGTTTCATGAAGGTACTGCATTAATCCACATTTAGACAGACCGCGAAGTTTTCTTTCAAGTTGAAAAAAGTTTAATTCGTTTTGATGTGTGTTAGAAGCCCATATTGCCATGTCTGTTGATCATTTGACGATTGACGATGTTGGACTTGCAGGGTGAGTACTAGAACCGATAGAACCGAGTGGACTGGAAGTTACATAGATCCTCAGTACCTACGATTCCTTTTAGACTGTTCTATCGCTTGTTCATAGGTTCTATACGTCGAAGCATCTGGAACGAGAAATTTTTTGGCTAAAAAAATCCTTTCAGGAATTGCAGCAATACTGCCGCAGAAAGATCTTGGAATAATTCTCGTTGTAACTCTCTGTGGAATGTACAGGAAGTAGCACCGTTCTGAGCTTAGATTGATTAATTTCAGAATATGCGGCCTAACTTGGGTGGAAGGTAGGACCCATATGATCTTCGGACTGAAGCACAATAGACTGAGTAGTCTTGGAAGGATGGGTGACCTCCTGTGTAATGGTGCATTTGACAGTTTCCCAATTCCTAGAGATGGGTTTCACACCAGGGGAACAAGTTCTCACTAACCCTTGCACGGTCATTAGAGTTTTTGGTTATTACAGCAGTTAAGCTTGGAACGGTGAGGCATCCAATTTGAGTGTCTATGATGGTCCAAAATTGAAATACTCGTTTAAGTAATGAGCGCATTTCATTCCAAGTTCCTTCATCAATTTCTAATGGCTAATTGATTGTTGTGCTTTGAACATATTGTCTTGCGACATGTTATTCTTATCTCAGGAACGTACGGGTTTTCTGCTTCCACACTTATTGACTCAATTGTAACCGACCTGAATTGTTGGCAAGATAGAACTCACATTTTTGTTCACGAGCGAAAGGTAACTTTTAATGACCATATATTAGATTTAAGTTTTCCGCAGAACTGGCCGTGTACCTTGTTCCTTTCCTTGGAAGTTTAAGTAAAACTTGAAACTCACCCTCAACAATGTAATGATTGGAGGGTGAACATGGGTAAACATGATCTGGATGAAGTATACATGTCAATGTAGAAGCGCTCAACGTAATTTAATACCATCTTTTTCTAGGTTATGATAACACCTTGAAATTGGATAGAGGTCTGAGGGATGTGACATGAGCTCAGGTTTATATGTTATCATGAATGATCAAGAAAAGGTTTCCCGAGTGGTTCATGACATACAGTACATGTATTTTGAGCATTTTAGAAGATACCACTGTTTGCTCTGCTCAAGAACTTGCTAAAATTAAAAATAGAAATTGCTTAGAACCAGTGTGCCTGTAAAACTAACAGGTATGTAGTTGTTGCAAGTTTAATGGTGTCAAGCATAATCCAATCCACATCATGAATTAGTGATAAGTTGTGTAAATATAGTTTAGACTTAGTCTCTAATATAGTCTTGTGAAAACCACTCTGCTCCAATGAACTATGGATGAGTATACAACAGCCAATTGGTTGATATGTGGACATCATGAAGTTGATAAATAGGACTTGATGTTATCTTCTTTTCACCCTGAACTTTTGTGCTAGACTCTAGTTGCTAGACAGGATGAAACTGGAGAGTTGTCATGTCAATTATAATCTAGTCATTATCTGAATAGGAGAGAAAGGTGACTTCAAGAAAGGAAAACCCCATTGCATGTATCCTGCACAAGAAGTGTAGCAGAGGTCCACCATGCATTCACTTTAAAAAGAACGTGTATGCACTTGGATGAATGCAATAATTCAGCGTCTAGAACACTTTGCAGTAAACTATCTCAGGAATCACTTTTCTCTAATTCACTAGGGCTACATTTGCCTATTAGACATGAATTATTACTTCCTGTGATTTTAGTTTATGTAATCTAAGATATGTTCGCAAATTTAAGAGCTCTATTGTCTAGTGTATACTATGGCTCTTGTCCCTCTTTGCCAACCTGCCTATCTTGTCTTGTTTGCCTAAGACAGCCAGTAACTTATAATGCGTGTGGTTTTCTTTGTGACTAGCTTTGCTCTAAGGCAGCTCTTGAGGTTTAGACATGTCAATTAAGGAAAGTGCAAGATTTCGAAGTTTAAAACTTTTGGCTAACTAATAGGTCTTTGTAAACCACCTTGGAACCTACATTAGGAAGAGTTCCCGCAGTTCGATTTAAACTCCTAGTAAGCAACATACTAGTATTACAGTCAAGCAGGACTTGGTAGTTCCTCTATCGGTGACGACAGTTCCATTCACCAGTACACCAGATTTTGAGATTTGCCTGAAGCGGAGGAATGTGATTGTAGTGCAAAGTCTAATTAACAGTTGAAACTTGGGCACCTGCCGTCGCCCAAAATCTAAGAACGTTTGTGGGTTTAAATCTGCCAGCTTTTGCTATTTCATACTAAAAGGCAGGTCTTCTGCAAAAAAACGTCTCGTATCCTGATTCAACGTTTGGAATAATGCACATTCTAGTCTCTCTTTCCGGAACCTTTTATTTGGAAGAATAATAATGCAAAGAGGGGCCGAGGGAGTTCCCATATTCAAGGTAGCATGATTCACATTCTCCGGGCCTTGCTCTTATCCAAAAATAACCGAGAAAGATTCAACTTTATTTATAAATTACACTAGTGTAGCCTGTGCTGTTGAAACAAGCCAAAACTGATTACCCAACGAAATTTTCATTCCAAAACGTTCTTTCATAAGTTAACTGAATTTTCAATGACAAAAAATACTCTAAATTTTATATCTCTCACACTTTAGGTCTAAAAAATTCCAAACCACCTTCATTAGGTTCTGTGCGTGTGAGTATTCTGTTTTCTAAAAGCTCAGCATGTTCTCAGCATCTTTCCAAATGCAATGTCATTCTTTATGCTCAATAAGGCACACAAGTGAGAGTATTACAAAAATTGGACAAGGTTTGGTTGTTTCCTCATGTCACCTCTTATTTTGGTAATGTCTTCAATGAAAGTCCAAGATTGTTTGTCACAGTATATATATATTTTAAATATTGTATTTGAACTTCAACCATATCATTATTACAAGAGATTTCCACAATGTTTTTGCATATTATGATAAGTCAAAACTTTAAAAAGTTAAACATTTGTTAAAAGAACAATATATTTTTATTTCATATAATGTGGGCAGAATAGATTTAAGCAAAAAAATCTATGTCACAATGCATTAAAAAATGCAAAACTTATACTTCAAAAAATGATTGAAATAATTTTTATTCTTCATGATTGTAATGTTTACAAAACATTGTGATTACATATGATTGGATTAAGTTTATGAAACACATGAAAAGTTTGATAATTATCATATCATAAATAGATTTTTTTAAAGGCAATGATCATAAATATGTGATAAATTAGAATTTTGACAAATAATTATTTTCAAATGAAAAGATGACAAGAAATGTGAAGTGAGCCATTTTTAAAAGTTTCATTTCAAAATTTCTTGGTTGATGTTCAAATTAAAACCTAGTGTGATGTAAAAATTTTTTAAAAATTATTATATTACATATACCATAAATACCTCTATTATTTTTTAATTTATTTTTAAAATAAATAAATATTAGATAACATTATTAACTTTATGAAAATCAAAATATAAACCCCAAACACCAAAAAGAAACCCAAAACTAAATGCAACACATTTTGAAAGCATATAATTTATGCACATGTTGCGAAATTACCCAAAGGTGAAAACATAAATTACACTATCCATTAAAATGTTGTCACAAGGTAGGTTTTTCAAGATTTTGAAATTTGGGTCCAAATTTTTAAAGTAATACCAAGGAAGACAAAGTAGAAACATTATTTTGAGAAGCTTCCATAATTTCAACTTTTTTTTGCGATGGGCCAATCAAATTGGCTCATTGCAGAAAAACAAAATTGGGCTTGTGAGGCACCCCCAACTAATTAGTCCTTGATGCAATCCTTAATTTTGCTTTATAATTTTTATTCCTATACACATTACTAATTTTTTAAAATTCATATTTAGAAGTATGATATGTTGGACCATCATATTTTTAAAAAATTAATATCACACACTTTGTGTCCATGTACATCATGAAAAATGACTAGTAAAGAATATCAAAAAGGCTTACAAAAAAGTGATGTTGTGATAAGTTTTTTGGTACATTTTAAAGAATTTGGACCCATTTGTAATTGGTAACGTGATTAAATAGAAAATATTAAGCTGATAAAAGACTCAACACTAGAATGTTATATATATTATAATCACATTGTATGAATTTTTTGAATAATTTTTGAATTATCATAACATAATGGACTTTTTAAGAAATACCCAAAAACTTGCAACAATCCACAATTAATGAATTTAGATTTCATACACTTTCATATATACGTCAAAGCAAGATAACATAGGATAAACATCTCCCCTTCAACCTTGCACCATTCATATAAAGTAGGGTGTAAGCACCTAAACCCCCGAAAAATTGTAGTCACAAATATAATCTTTTTACAATTACTTTTTTTGGTAATGTATGGACATCACATCTTGGATTATTTTTGCTTGTTTTAAGTATATTTGATTAAAATGAAACTTAATCTAATCAAATTTTTTTTTAATCCAACAAACAATGAAAAACTTGAATGTATGGAATATATTTGTGACAAAATAATACTTGTCACAAAGTTTGAAAAAATTACATATATACTTCAAAACTAAAGTTGTGAGTGGAATTTTTAGGTGAATTTTTTAATTGTGTATGATATTGATATGCATGAATTAAATTTAGGACCATTTAAAAATTCAAAGTTTTTGGATGAAATTTCATTCAAAAAAGTGTGTTTTTTTCATTTTTGGATAATAAATGTGTAATAATATCTTTTTTAAAGAAAAAACCACTACCATATCAAAAAGGAAGAGATTTTATAGATGAGCATTACATTATTTTTTCAATTTTCTTTTTTTTGATAATGTTTTATGAACCATAAACCTGAGGCCTTATGGTCATTGAAAAATTATAAGTTATATATTATATGTACATTAATTTTATCCCATTCTCTTCATCTAACCGTTGGATCAAAAATAATTTTGATTTAGAATGAACTTTGATTTCCACAATGTTCTCATGCAAATTTTTAAGTTTTTTTCTTGCGTTTATGATAGCCAAAGAATACCATCAAAATTTTAACTTATTCCGTACTATAATACTCATTATATATCACCTTTTTTGGTGAAAAAAGGCTCACCCTTAATGTATTTTCACCTAGTAGCATCAAATTAGGTGAAAGTATGTGTCAAATAACATTAATTTGTTTTATTAGGTTTATAAGAATCTAATTCTAAAAAAATTAAAAGAAAAAATAAATGTAAGTAAATAAAATGTACCTTTAAACTATGAAAAATATGTGTTCAAACCTACTTTTTGGTTTAAAAAATTAATGAAATTGATGTGTAATAAATTAAAAAGTGAAAATCAACATATGTTTTAGAACGTTAGAAAAAAAATCTACTTTCTTTTTGTAAAAACCTATTTGACACCTACTTGAAACTAAAAACTCACATAAATAAACATCAAAAGCTAACTTGTATTTTGAAACTTTTATTTCAAACCTATTTTTGCAATTTGAAATATAAGAATCAATTCACATTAATGTAAACATATATTATTTTTAATCATTGAAATGAAAACATTCAATGTTCCACAATTCTATAATGAGTTTTGTTATTATTTTAAATCTACTTGTTCCAAGTTTGAGAAAGTAATGAAATTGTTTGCTTCATTTTGCTTACACCATATAATGTTTTTTATTGAATAAAGGATTCAATGATAATATAGTGTGGTAACATTGATCCTAAGGAAAACTTTTTGAGAGGATTTTGATGACCAAATTTTTTTATGTACCTTGAATTATGGTTTTTTTTCATTAAGTCATTTCTTGAATGAAAGTAATAATTTAAATCTCATGTTTCAAATTTAAATTCTCTATCAGGTAAGTTACTAAGGTTAGAATTTTCTTTTATAATGAATTTCTAATGATAACTTGCAAAATGATTTGTGTGATTCAAAGTATCCTACCTTCACATTGCCTTCTAATTAATCTAGAATTTTAGAACTTCAAAAGTCTTTTGCCACACATAAATGGGGTAAAATGTACATGATATGTTTTCAAAAAATTATAGTTTATTATACAAGAAAACATAAAAATGTAGAAAAATAAAAATTGGTTATAATTTGAAATTATTATCATTTTTATAAAGAGACACTAAATTTACAAAGGATTATGACACTTTTCAAAAATTCATATTTATTCAAAAATGATGAAGAAAAAAACATGTCATGTACTTGGACAACTATAAGCATTTATTATAACAAGTTGTAAAAAAAATTGTTCCAAAATTCATTCATATGAATTTATTTTTGTTGGGAAAGGGACATGCAATTTTCTTTATAATAATTTCGTTGGCTCATTATATCTCGTTTGCACCTAGAGGTAAAATATATGAATATTATATAGAGTTTTGTCATACTTAACTATTGGTTCTTCTTTTTTCTTACAAAATCTAAGTGTTGTTTATTATTTTAATTTCTGGAATAGGAATTAAGTAAAAGTTTAACTAGTTAAATTTATAAATTTTGCCAAGAAATAGAAATTTAACCAAGAATAAATATAGGTTTAACCAAGAAATATAAGTTTAACCAAATAATAATAATAATAATAATAATAACCAAAAGATATAAATTTAGATAAAAATAAATATAGGTTTAACCGAAATATAAAAGTTTAGCCAGTAAGATATATTTGTTTTGCCAAAAGATGGAAGTTTAACCAAGAAGAAATATAAGTTTATTTTTAAAAAATATGTTTAACCAAGAAAAAAATATGTTTAACCAAAAAGAAATATAGGTTTAACCAAGAAATAGAAATTTAACTAATAAGATATGTAGGTTTAATCAAGACATAGAAGTTTAGTTAGTAAAATATATAGGTTTTACCAAGAGATATAAGTTTAACCAATAAATATAACTTTAACCAAGAAGAAATATAGGTTTAGTTAAGAGATATAAATTTAACCAAAAGATAGAAATTTAAACATTAAAATATATAGGTTTAACCAAAAGATAAAAGTTTAGCCAATAAATATAGCTTTAACTTAGAAAAAATATAGGTTTTAGCCAATAAATATAAGTTTAACCAAGAAAAATATAGGTTTAACCAAGAGATAAAAGTTTAGCCAATAAAATATACAAGTTTTGTTAAGAGATAGAAGTTTACCCAAGAAGAACTATAAGTTTAGTCAAGAAGAAATATAGGTTTAACCAAAAGGAAATAAAAGTTTGGCCAAAGTAAGTAAAGGATTAGTTGTTAGTTTGTAGGTAGGGATAAGATTTAGGTCATTAGGGTAGCTAGGTGGGTGGATAGTACAGAGGTTAGAGTTGGGAAAAAATTGGCAACAAAAAAAATGGTCAAAGGTCAACAACCAAAAAATATTGACTATGGTAGAATGTTGGTTAATGTAAGGTAAGGAGGCAAATGAAAAGAGGTGAATCATCTAGCCCATCCTATGGATAGAATGGCCAACTAATGCAATCATGGGACTGGTTCACTCTAGCCCACTTAGCCCCCACATCCCACTTTGTCCCCAAGTATAACATTGTTTAAATGTAAGTGTAAATCCAGTAGACTCCTACATTGTGTAATGATCATGTCAAATTGTGTAAAACCGTGCAACCCATAAAGACCACCTAAGTGACAAACATGGTGATAAGGCCATAAGTGGTGTCTTGTTCCAATGGTATTCAATTGGATGGATGTATGTTTTGAAAAATGACCAACAAATGGAAAATGGAGTGGCAATTGTTTGGGGTACATTTAATAAGTGTTTAAAGTTTTAAATAACCTACTAGGTCTATATGTAGGCAATGTATGTCATGTACATAATTCTCAAAAGTGGCAAACATTGAGTAGTTTATTTTATTAGTGTTGCATTTCAACCTTGCACTTTCTTGACCATATTACTATTTGAAACCTTATAAGTAGATACTTGAAGTTCCCAAATAACTTTGAATCATTCGTTTAATATAAGATTGTCATCACTAGTGACTATGCAAGAATCAAATTTAAGAGCTTGTAGTGAATTCCCTCATGGGAGCTATGGCCTAATATATCCCCTATTAAATCCAAACCTTTCAATCACACTACAAGGGGAATAGAGAATATTAAGGATTAATGACACACAATCCCTTGTCATTTCCTTCATCTCCTTTTAGATTCAACTTGTCATTCATCTTTTCTTTTTTGCTCAAGGATTTATATTTTCCCTTCATTGTATTAAATTTCACAAGGTGAACCTTGCACCTTTCCACTTGAGGTCATGTAAGATTTCCTTTTAGGATGTGTTAAATGTAGTTCACAAGTGATCAATTTCATTTTGCATTACAATATCATTCACATAGCTGGTTAAGAAAAATTGTATAGTCAAAATGATTACTAAAGTAATTTTTAATTTTTTGCCTTTGTACAAATTTAGTTCATAATTATGTGTAAGGTAAAGCACAAGGTTGAAGGAGGTGAAAGAAGATTATGGGGAGTCAACTTGGGGGTGAAAGCACACTAAAGGTGTAATAATCTTAGGCTATATGGAAATCTATAATTGTTTAAACTAACATTATGAAAGTTCTTTGAATTTTTAAAGTTTTACAATTCCATATATCTTAGGTCTTTATCTTTTTAATTTTTTTCCCATCAAATGTGTTTTAGTATATGAGTCCTTTTGATAGTCCTTTCCAAAATTGACTCGTGTTCAACGCGTTGTTATTCATTTTTAGAAGTCTTAAATCAAAACGTAAACTTAAATTTTCATCAAATGGATTTTTGGTTTGAATTCCTTGACATTCATATGAATGAAAAAGAAATAACATAACATTCATATTAATTGTGATTGCACCCCTCCCCCTTTTATGTTATATTTCTAAGAGACTAAATTTCCACCAAACTATGGATGAAGGTATTGCATACACAAGGCCAATCATGATGTGGTAAACTTGAATGGCAATGTACCAAGTTTTTGCAAAACCTTCATGTTGATGGGTACTACCTAAAACATAAGAAATCCAACTATCATTTTATGCTTTAAATGCAAGCATTACATATTCTTATTTTACTTTTACTTCTTTTAACTATTTCTTGTTACAATGGCGAAACGATGGATGAAGGTATTGCGTACCTTTGACACAATGCAATACCACACTTAATTGGCAATGGACCAAGTTTTCGCAATACCCTCATGTTGAGCTAGGTATTATCTAAAACATAAAAAGTCCAACTGGCATTTTATGCTTTAAATGTAGGTATTACATAATTTATTTTTATTTTTTTCTTTTTTAAATATTTCTCATCACAATAGTGAAAGGATGGATCAGGGTATTGCATACTCGAGACCAATCATGATGTGATGAAACTTGAATGACAATGCACTAAGTTTCTGCAATACCCTCATGTTAAGATGAGGTACCTATTGGAAATATGAATTGTAAATAACGCAAATCCTTCCTAGAAAGGTGGTTAGATTACACCATAAACATGGGTTGGTTAATGATGTGGGTTTGCAATTTCAAAGGCTTTATGAAGAACCCAAAACCATTGACAATAAAAGAACAAAAGTTTGCAATACTTGCAAAGGAAAACTAGTTTATGCATTAAAGGATCATTTCATGAAGGCGGGCAATCTAATTATATATAAATATTCAAATAAAATATCTCTTTACAGTTATTGTGCGATTATTTCATGACAAGGATAATGAAAGTATTGCATAGTCAATCATTTAATAATGTGCTTCAAGCTACATTCATGAAGGTATTGCTTAAATGTTCTATCATGTTTACAAAATTTGTTATTAACCTTATTAAATGAAAGTATTGTTCATTTTGTTTATGGTAAATGTAATCCATTTGTGGTGGATGGGGATATTGTGTGCAACATGGCATAAGGGGATCCCAAAATATACAAATCTCATAAATTAATTTCAAAATTAAAACAAGTGAATTGATACAAAAATGTAATGCCACCCTAAGCTATAATGCATCAATACAAAAATAGTGTGTACATGCACTAAAGCCTCACTATGGGCTCAACTACAATGATATCTATCTATGATTAATCATCGAAGAGGGATGAACTAGATGCAATGCAACAACTAGCTATGACCCATTTTCTCAAAGAACAAGAAATAAGGTTTTATTATTAAATCCCCATTATGTGGCAACCAACTCCTCCAGCTTCTTATAAGCTTGAAACATATTTATCTAATCAAGTACATTCACAAATATGATGCAACTGCTCCAAGATTCAGAATCCATATATTATGTGAATTATTTATAATACTTGCCTTAATCCCTTTATTTTCATTTAACTTGAAAAGTTCTACTAGCCACCTAGGAATTACCAAGTAGTTACCAATTTGCCCACGATAACATAAAATGCAATGGACTAGGTAACCTGCATGAGCATGCAGGTTACCATGAATAGTCGAAAGGCGTGAACGCTGAGTCTATTCACGGTAACCAGCACACTCAAGCTGGTTACCAGACATAACCAGCAGTGCAGAGGTTTGTGGGCGACCCACTACCCATCTTGTCCATGGATGAAAAGTCTCATAACCAGCTTGTAGATGGACGAAAAAAACATGCAACCCTCATCTCAATAGACGAAAACTCATAACCTTTGTCTGTATGGATGGAATACACAAGAAAAAAGATTAATATCACATATCCCATATTAGATCTACCAAAAAGTACATATTAAAATAAATCATTATGCATTGTTATAAATTAATGACCTCTTAAAAAAACTTTGTATGAAAAAAAAAAGGAATTTTTAATTCATTCAAAGATTATATTCCAAAACATATATTCAAAAAAAGTTAAGCATTTCATCTAACTTTTTTCTGTTTTTGTTTCGTTTTCTGTCAAAAATGTTAATCTTCATGTTTCTATACCATTAATTCTAACTTATTTCAAGTATTCTTTGAACCATTATCCCCATTTCCCAGCCAACCCAAAATTCAATTGGTACAAACCTATCCGCTACCCATCAAAAAGGAGGGGTTCAACAATGGCTTTTCAAATGTAGGCTTGGCAGCCATCTTTTCTCTTTTTAACCAGTCATTCCCTCCCTCACAAAGTCCATACTTCAGAAATTTCCCATATGAATTTGGCTCACATTCACAGTTATCCAGAGGAACACATCACCTCAAAATACCATTAACTTCCTGAAATGCCACAAACCAATGATTCCCATTGCCTGCTAAACTGTGACTGACCAAAGTGTCCACTGGAGAGGATTTACATCAACCAGACAACAATTTGACAGAGAATTAGCAATCAAATTAGCTAACAGCCTGTTGCCAGTCCAACCAAAACCACTCTTAACAGTAGAAAGTAACTTGATTGAAAAAGCTTTGACAAATTGCATCCCAACTTCCATGGTATTAATGCCTTCCAAAAAAATGTAAGCTTCACACCAATAGCTGCTGAAACTAATTGCTCTCTAAAATTAAATTGTATTTCATACAGAAAAGTTTGTTCAGAATGTGTGCAATGCTTTGACACACTCCCCTTTGACCAAAGAAGGTAGCCAGTTACAGAAGGAAATTTTGGTCATATACCTCTGGCTGGTGGTTCTGATGGCCAGCAAAACTGTGAGAGTAGATAGGAAGGCATGGAACATCTTCAAGATCTCAGCTGGGGGCCAACATGAACCCACAATGCGTTCTGCTTTGAAAACCCAACTTTTTGGAACAACCATGACCCGAAAGTATCAACTTTCTAATACTGATTGAACAACTTTTGCTTTCCTGCAGTTTCATTTGTATTAAGTGAGGTGGGCAACCTTGCAGTGGAGAGGAGAGCTAAAGGGGTTCATCAACTGGCACCTCATCATCATCATGATAGATATTCTCCGCCATTTGCCAAACCTGCAAAATGTTGTCCTCTGCAACACTGGCAATCAAAAAGTCTTCTTGTTTATTCCAAGAGAAGTCAGAAATCTTGCTGGTGTGCCCCCCGTGTATGAAGAGCAACTCTGGAGGCCCATCCTCGGCATCCTCTGGTGTTTGCTCCTCCCCAATTCTGTGAACAACACAATCACCTCATTGACATCAACTACAATATGTCACAGAATTTGTGAGTCACAGTGACCTACCACCAGCTACAACCCCAAGATCACTTCAGCAGCAACACATGGCATATTTCCATTTCACAACCAAGCAAATATTAAACAACCAGCCAGTGCTAGTTATAGCACACAAGTAGGTCATGGCTCAAATTTCTCACACTGGTGATTGCAATAATTAGGTTGATGTACCACTTCACATTCCCAACCATGTACCATCATAGATGGTGTTAGGAACATACCTTCAGGCTCGTGAGTGACCACAGGGTACATATTCTGTGTTAGTAGGGTACATGAGAGCATACCTACTGAGATCCCAAACCATCAGCCTGCGATCAGCACCACAAGATGCCAATATTGTCTCATTTGTCGGACTCCATCCTACTTGAAACACCTCCTCCCTGCATTAAATCCTCACCACCAATGTTACCAGAAAGCTCTCTGATTTTGAGCATAGTGATCTTGTAATGTAGACACCATTGGTGTTCCTGAAAACTGCCATACTTTGAAACCAATTCAGGTTATTTTGATGTTATAAAAACAAAAATGCATGGCACATGTGAGCACTGAAAGCAAATTTTCTGATTTGCTCACATTCATCCCTAACAGACACTAAACACTACCTGCCAAGGCATCTGTCAGAAAACCTGAGTTAAAACCACAAGAATGTGGAATCCTTATGTGACCAATTCAGCTAATCTTTTTGTTCAACATATGCCTTCAAACCCTTGCAAGGACCTCAGAACTGATAGAGGAATTGTCAGACTTGTAGGAAAAACTTCCAAAACCATTTTGCAAGCACTTATGCTTGGAATTCCAAGGACCTGAGCAAGCAGAACACATAAACCTTGGGACTTTTGTCCCTTCTTATAGTAATAAACCAAAGATTTCAGTACCTTGTGAGATCAGATATTAACCTACACAATCAGTAGTGAACAGAGCAGCTACAATAAGCCCTGGTTCCAGTTCATCCTAGTGAGTAGGAAGACACCTCAATCCCGTAAGTAGGTACTGGTCAAAGGATTAACCAGGTGAGCCACATATACACAGAAAGGAAGAGGGGAAGGGATATAGAGGCAATACGTGTGATTGACGAAAGAATGAAGACACTTTGAAAGTTTTCTCAAGTCATATAAAGCCACAGTCCGGTCAGCAGACCCAGTTGCAAGCACCCACTCGTTCTTTGGATTGAAAGCTAAGCAGTTCACCTGTAGTTTCACACACCATTGCAAATGGGGGTTCCAGTTGACCTTGTTATCAAGGAGAATCAGGTTCTGGCAAACACAGAACAATAGAACCAGAAAAGGAGATGCATCCAGCATATGACAAGGAAGATCAGCCAACAAGAAGCTTTCAGGATATTTGACATGATGTGGAACATATCAGAGAGCTTCGCTAACTGATAAGCAACATAATTTCCTAAGAGACACTTGTCAATCCTGACAGGGGAGACCTCTTTTAGAATCAAAAGCCATGTTACTTTCTGGTATTGCATGAAAACATACCAAGGTATATAAGAACTAGGAACTGTTTACCTCTGCCTGGTGAGCATCGATAGCATATAGTGGCTTCTCATTAGTAGATGTTCTAGTATCCCAAATGAGGAGTTGGCGGTCATCACCCACAGAACCAAAGAGATACTCATGTAGCACATGCCATGCAACATCCTCTACCACACCAACATGACCCTGTACAAGACATACACAATTCATAGAAATGGAATAGATGTCCATGAAAGTTGGGAGGCTTCCTTAAAATCCAATCCTTAACCTCCACAGGGACCCATGCAATTTGTCACCTGACAAAGACTGAAGACTAGTTGACACTACGAGCTTTACAAGGCATGATTGACAAGATATAACTACACGGGAAACCCACCAGGTGAAAACATGCTTATTGATTCCCTTCTGAACATGATTGGCATAACTGAAATATTTAGGCGCAAAGGCTAGCTAATCAATTTGCACATAGCAAAACTGACACCAAAACTGCAGAAACAGCTGTCCGTCACACACTGGTAACTCTGGCAAAAGGTAGGCATTTGCAAGTAAACCCTGAACCAGATATTGGAATCAATCCAATCCTCAACCTCGAAAGAAACAATAACACAAAAACCAACAAGTTCACAGGACAGACCTGATAGATTTGCAAGGCTTCAATAACTCGGCCTTGCTTGTATGTACCCCGTATATCCCAGAGACAGATTTGAGCATCATCAGAACCAGAGAGCAAATGACCTTCTTTAGTAGGGTTCCATGAAAGCCCATATCCTTCTGTCTTGTGTCCTCGTAATCGGCAGTCTGGATTACATTGTCCATCTTGAGGAGGTTTTGATGGATGCTTACTGTAGTCAAACACATAAACCTCAGCACTCACTGTCTTGGTGGCTATGAAGAAAGGATTTTGTGGCATATATCGAGCCCGGTTCACTTCTCCCTCATGATTGATTTGCTGTACCACTTGAACCTGCCATCATATGAACCATCGGTTACTACAGTTTGTTCCAACCCTTAATCCATTAATTTGCTACATCAATTCATAAATCAGATGATGCCACAGTTACCGCTTGAAATTCATATGATGGACATGCAATGTGGACTGCACATGTATTAGGAGGAGCTAAATCCGAGAACTCGCACCGCAAGGACATATTCAGCTGCGGGTTCAACCATCCCATACCTTCCCACTAGAGCAGCCAAATCCACCCATCTCTCCACGCTCGTCGTCATACTGCCGAGCATCGTTCTCCGAGTCTTCCAAAGGCAGCTGCACCTGCGCCAGCATGAGATAGTTGGGTTCGTTCTCGCTGGTATGAGTTCCCACGATGAGACGCTGCAGCGAGTAGTCTTTCCCGGCAGGCTCTTCTCGGAAAGGCAACCATTGCACGGTGAGACTGGGCCACTCCAGCGCATGCGTGATGACCAGATCGTAAAGGAAAGGCGTATTCTTCTTCCAAATCTTGTACTCCTCGTTCACCAGCCGCTCCTCCATCTCGTCTCTCAATTCCTCTTCCTCCTTCGCCATCGCCTGCGTGCGTCGTTCACCTACGTGCGTCGTTCACCTACGCGCATTCGTTTGTTTTCGTTTCCGTCAAGCCCGTGTACCTCAGGAGTGTTTGCGTCCTCTTCCCGCCCTTCCTTCCCTCCCTACGCGCGTACGCCTTCATACGCGTAGGCAGCTCTAAAACCTTCTCACCGAACACGGCCGGATTTATAAGGTTCGATCCCCTTCTCTAGGGTACCCCTTAAACCTTAAACCCTACATGTAAACCCTGAAGCCCCATTTTATGTTTAAATGTCAGAAGTAATCTTGAGATAGGTACATTTATCTATCGAGGAAGATTGTTTGTTTGTTTGTTTTGTTTGTCACATTGAGAACTCCCAAAGCCCAGCACCTCTTGCCATGGTCTTGATATGGTTGGAAAGCCCTGAAGGGGTACAGGTGCTCTAACTGGGTTTCGTAATGTTTCAACCTTCAGTGGAGAAATCATTGAATATTGAACAATTTTATCTGTGAATATTCATTTAAATCAAAACTAAAAATTAAAGGGAATTTGGGTCCATTCTTGATATTAGTGGAAAGCCAATAACATTAATGAGTAGGATTTAATGAAGGTGATTTGGAAATTGTTTAGACTTAAGGTGTGAGAAATATAGAATTTTGAGTCATTTTTGTCATTATAAATCCTGTTAAATTCCAAAAAATGATTTTGGAAGGAAAAATTAATAGAACAACAAGTTCACATTTGGATCAATAGCACAAACTTCAGTAATATATCTATCTATGAAGAAAATTTGTTTTGTTTTGTTTTGTTTCTCACATTGAAATGTCCCAAATCATAGTGCCTCTTGCCACACTCTTGTTAATAGTGGGAAACCTTCATTAAAAAGGGGTGCACCAAGTTGGTTCATAATTTTTTCACTTTTGGTGGAAAAGTTATTGAATATTGAACAATTTTAATTCTTTTATAAACAAAAATTTATAAGGGACCTTTGGGCTTATTCTTGATATTGTTGGAAAGCCTTCGATGAGTAGGATTTAATGACGGTGATTTCAAAAAAATTGACCTAAAGTGTAAGGAGATATTGAATTTACATATTTTTTCATGGAAAATTCAATTAAATTATCAAAAAATGGCTTGGAAGGAAAATTTAGTTAAGTAACTAGTTCACACTTGGGCCAATGGCATAGGTTATATTAATGTTTGATGATTGAATGGGTTTTTTATTCACAATATGGTTTTTTGTTTAATTTTAATTTTAATAGGGCATCATTTACATAAAAGTGAAGGGAATAAAATTTTTAATAAAAAATTCTCTCATTTTGTTCATTCCAAGAAAAGAAAGAAAGGAAGATAATTGAATTTGTTTTGTTTTTAAACATGCATTTTGAATTTAATTTTTTGACACAAATGAAAAAAAACATTGCAAAGAGGAACAATCCAAGGTGACCCACACTAGGGAGTGCCACTATTGTTCATGACCCCACCCCATAACTAATGAAACCTTTTTCTAGATTATCATAGACCCATTAAATGTGTCTTCCCACTCCAAAACAAATCACTTTATGCCTTCTCGACAACTTAATATAAATGATTCAAAGATCCTTATGCTTTGCATTAGGATTTTTCTTAATCAAACCTAAATATATTTCCCACATAGTTTTATTGTAATCCAATAAACCCATCTAAATGCAATTTTGAATTTTTTTGTGTAGATCACCTTTTTCTATTGAAGACTATGTCATTCCTTTCCAACAAGATCGTTCCCAAAATAAATTTTCTAAATAGAAACCAAAATGTCACAATTTTGTGAAATTGTCTTGGTTCCTTGGGAATAAAAATGTTGTGTTTCCACTATAATGCAACTACTTGATAATGGTGCAAGACCCATCATGCAATAGGCAATTAAGGATCTTAAAAGTAAACTCCATGCTCTTTGGGCATGGCTACTATCCCAAGACCTATCTAGAATTGATTTCTCAACCTCCTTACATAATGGACAAACTCGATCCATCAACACGTTTACTTTAGCCCTCCATATGTTTATTGTAATTGATTTAATCCAATTAGCCCAAATGAAACATGGTTCCTTCTTACTCCTTTACCTATGCCAAGTGTTGGTCCATCTTAGTTTGAAACTTGGTGGTAATAGGTCCACCCATCTTTTTTCAACTATGTTCACCCTAAGCTTGAAAGCTTTCAACAACTTCCACACCAAGGCAACAAAGTACAAGCTAAAGTTTTTCACCACCTTTCCATATGTACTAACCTAAATCAAAATCGATCTTTCACATTTTTTCGAATAACATCTAGAATTGGGTTTCTTAAACCTTTTTACAACCTTCACCACTCTCACTTGGGGCACCTTTCCTTTGACCTCTTGTTGGGTCCTTGTGGGCATTTGACATTAGTGATGTGGGACAATGTTCCTAATTACAAGCTTACTAAGAAAACTTCCATGAGTCCACCCAAGATGTCTATTTGTTGAACTCTCATGCCAAACACCATCTTAAGAGATGGGGAAACCTAAAACAATATGGATAGTAACATGTTATTATTATGGAATACTTTAACCCATTCCTTGATTGGGTATGTATTCACCAAAAAATGTAGCATATCTCCCCAATTTGCTTCAATATTGGCGATAGTTATAATGTATGCCCACCTTACAACAATGGACAAATCATATCTCCAATTCATCTTTGCTTGCGATTTGACCTTGCTTTCAACTTTCAACCAAACATCTACCATTATATATCACTCCTATGAATATAATTTTGTAATTTTTTTTTTTGAGAATTCATGTTTGCATGGCTACCATGCTAGGCTCTACTAAAAACTAGATGTTAGGACCTCTACAAGATTCCTAAGGTTTTTGATCCTTCTTCACCATTTTGGACACATTCTACCAACTTATTGCAAATTCAAGAGCCAAGAACTCCTTTACTATCATGTTGCATAATTCCAAACTAGTTTAGGCCACATCCCCTCGTTACAAAATTGGTACCATAATACCTTTTCCATTTCGGCAACAAACTACCGAATAATTAATTAAAATTTTAAATCTTAACTTTAGCACTTGGTTTTTTAATTCTGAAAATTTCAACAAATAATGGTTATACACATTAATAACCACATTGTATTCAATGCTTTGGAATAATCCAATGTGTTTAGACTATTGTAGTGTTAAGACTATGCCCTTGAATGTCTGGGGTTCAAACCTTGAGAATGGAAATTTTTCATTTTATTATAATTTCAACATAAATGATAAATATTTTTTCAAAATTTCTCCAAAACAAAAAATAATTTAATTTATGCCAAAATGGTAAAGGTTTTACGATATTTTTAACGGCAATATTTGAAAAGGCATTGTAAATTACAATTGCTAGGTTCAAAGGCATGCAAAACCCTTTTAGTTAATAATGCACTGGTAACTTCCACTAGGTTTACTAACCCAAGCCCAATGTTTCTTTTTCTCATAGCTTTGACTCCATGCCATTCTATAATAATGTTATGAGATGACCCTATCCATAAGTAATTAGACAAAAACCTTTTGATATTGTTGATTCCTTTTTAAATTCCCACCCAAATACTAACAGAATTCCATAACATTGATAGAAGGATGTTGTTGGTCACCATACTCTCCCAACTAAAAAAATTTTAGCCAATGACTAGTACTTTAACTTTCATTGGATTTTGATCCCCATTAAAAAATTTCTGCATCAACAAAATTTATGAATGACCCAAATGTGGTTTCCAAGAGCTTGGAGGTTAATTTCAATGCCACTAAAATCCACCCAAAAGTTTGAATTCATTCTGGCCTTTTGCCCCATTTGCCTCCAAGCCAAAAGGCCATTGATTTGAACTTGTTGAACTTAAGCTCAAAAGCTTGGCATGAGATATTGGACACCTCAACCAAGATTTTGACATACCAACTTGTTGATATAAAAATCACTAATAGCATGATAAGTTGGTTGTTAATAAGAATTTTTGTCATGTTAATAATTTCTTTAAATAAGCCTAGTTTGCCCATGCATTCAATCAAATAGTCTAGTTCCTAGTTTTAATTATCAAAGGTTTTGGAAAAGTTTGATTCAAGAAGAAGATCATTTTTTGTTTAAACTTGTTGGCCCGTTGGATAGTTTTGCACACAAACAAGATGTTCAAGATGATTTGGAATGGTGAAAAAACTAATTGTTCTTAGTTCATGATCCCCATCAACACTAATTGTAACCTTATTTCTAAAGGTTTTACAAAACACTTGACACAAAATTTAGTAATGTGATGGGTCATAAATTAAACGAACATGCCCCCCACCCCCCCCGCCCGCTTATGAATTGTAGCTCTTGATAATGTCCTCGAAA
>Ga0116227_10003011_pt1 | contig 37847 bp, 17 predicted proteins | sample S1TSphgellanicum_FD_89693 | JGI IMG/M metagenome (GOLD analysis project Ga0116227, IMG submission 89693) | Host-associated microbial communities from peat moss isolated from Minnesota, USA - S1T2_Fb - Sphagnum magellanicum MG | ecosystem: Host-associated > Plants > Peat moss > Unclassified...
AAAGATTCTGGGCTGTCCTGCCCTGCCCTGCCCCTGCCCCTGCCCTGTCCTGCCCTGCCCCTGCCCTGGGCTGTTTGTCGTGACAGACAGACAGACACCTCGGTTCAGGTCCTCAAAGGTTTTGAGGACCTCGCTCGTTTCAGGACCTCGTCTCGTCTTGTTTTTGTCGCCACAGACAGACGGACACCATGTTTGCTTTTATATATAAGATTGTAGGCTAGGGTCCATTTCCACATTGACAAAACGAATAATTATATATTTTAAAAAAAGAATTCGTTTTATTAATTTTAAAATTATAACATTTTCCATCATCTACTATGACATTGTGATATGAATAGTGAAATTATTCAGGGTATAGCCTATGATAATTAGGATGATTTTCAACATGTCAATTTCATATTCTTGTAAAATCTCATTTCACTATTTCAAGGATTATTTAATGATGAAACTAACCTTAGGATAAGGTATACCTTTAACAAATAATTATGGAACTAAAAAGGGGTAATATTTTATGCAATGTGAATTTTGGCATTCAACTTGATATTTTATGTATTTAAAAAAAATTGTTGGTTTAAGAATTCTCCTTTCTTCTTTTTCATTGCTTTCCTTTCATTTTGATAAAAGCTTACCAAACATCAATAAAACAAAGCATCCAAAAAGGGGGAAGAGAAAGGTAAAAGATGGAAGGATCCAAGTCTAAACAAAAAGAAAAAATCACCAACAAGGGTGGATTGCAAGGGGAACATGAACAAATCAAATACTCAAACCCCTTGTAGCAAGGAAAACATCAGATAAAGAGAGGGGAAAAACACTTGAAAAAACATTTAGCCTAGAAGAATCTTCACCTATAATAACAACATGCCTCAAAATAGAAGCCACATGCATTTGTTGCAATGCCATTGACACATTTTGTTTATAAAATGAACACAAAACTAAAAGAAGAGGGCCTCTAGAGCTTTTCACGCTCCATGCCGTGTTGGCACATTGATGAAAAAAATTATCAACTTGTTGATGCAAACACCCAAAAAAGTTTATGGCTAGAGGGAAAACTTAATCCATTGGGTATTGATGGCAATAAAGGCCATCCTTAGCCTAAAGTGCAATTGTAATATCAACCCCACAAAATCAAGTTGCTCGTGAAACGAAATTTGTTCAAGTGGGGTCAACAATAGCAATGTCAACCAATGTTTAAATGCCATCCATCAAAACCACAATGTCAACTTGCTAATGCGTAAATTGAAGAGTAGGTGATGGAAGAACGTGGGTCTGTTCACGTAAAACATGAAATATTACATCCTTTGTGATAGACACAAAGTCATCTTGCATTGCATCATGGGAAGCCATCCATGGGCACAACAAAGAAGGTGGATCTCTATAAGGCCCAAAGGTTGACCACAAATGTAATGTGACAAACCAAGGGCCAAGGGATGGGAGAGGCCCAATTGAGTGTGTGATGTAGTGGAAAAAACCTTTGAAATCAAATTTTAAAAAATGATCATTAAGTAAACAGACAATCACACACCCAAGCTTAGCCCTACACAAGATCTCAAGCACATCCAATAAGAATCAAAAGATAAATTAGAGATGATGCTGTAAAAAAATGGTCATGCAATCTCTTTGAAATATTCTTATGAAGTCAATATATGTTCTTATTTTTGCCAATTGTTCAAAAAAGGGGATGCATGCCATTTCCACTAGGAGAAGAAGCTCTCGCATTAACCTCAAGTGGGCATGGAAGGATTGTGAACCTAAAATGTTTATTCCTATCGCTTCCAACAAGAATGGGCAAAAGTCTAACAAGAACTTAGAGGCAATGATAAGGGCAACAAGAGCCCAACTCTTTAGATGGGATGTTCGAGCAATGCACATTGCAAAAATGAAGCTTAACCTTCCATTAGAAATCAGGAGACAAACTTGTCATTAGATTAAAGGAACTTAAGGGCACTCAAAAAAACATGAGCCCAAAAGCTTTTTAAAAACTCCCAATATAACCAAATTGAAAGTGACAAGTTGGCTTCAAAAACTTGAAAGAAGGGAGATCAGCAAAACATATAAGAAGGCTTTTGAATGAAACATTAAAGAGGATCCCAAATGCTACCTAAATATCCCTAACCTTAGGAACACATCAACATGACGAACATCCTCATCCAAAGCCTCTTACAAAAGGGTGATGAGGAGGAACCACAACAAAAAATGATACTTAAGATTCTAATGTTGTTGATAGGATAATAAATACCAGCTAGGAGGGCAAACCCAAGAGGCAAGCTAAAAGGGCCCAAACCAAACATTTGCAAGGTTGAACAACTAATTTCAAATAAACTAATTAAGAGACAAAATTATTGAAAGCAAAGGGAACAATAAGGGCAAGGGCAAGGATATGGGTGTAGTATATTGAAGTTTAACTTAAATAACCTACTTTAGCCAAATTTAGCCCAATACGATTTAATTTAGCCAAATTTAGCCCAATACGACTTAATTTAGCCAAGTATAGCCAAGTATAGCTTAACATAGCCAAGTTTAATTTAACATAATGTAGTACAACCTAGTTTAGCTTAAGTAGCCCCAAGGTCAATTAGGTTACTTAGGTTTTACCTTGAAAGACCTAAATTTAGTTAAAATAGCCTATGGAGGCCTAAGTTAATTATTGGGTGGCTTAAGTTAGCTTAGGTCAACCTAGGTCAACTCAAGGTGACCTAGGTTAACCTAGGCTAAAAAAACTTATTCTTTATATGTTTGTGATAACTTCACTTGGCACGAAAAAAAAATGGTGGGGCAATGGCAAAGGAATTCGCCTCTCAAAGTGGAGGTGAAGGGTTCAAATCCTCATCCTACATAAACCTAGGTTTCTAGGGATGTATAAGTGGGTAGCCTTCCTAGGATGTTATGTGGCTAACATAGCCTAAGTCATTTAACCTATAGTGCATAACCTAGGGTTCTTAGCCTAGTAGGTGGCATAGGTTAGTTCTCAAGTGTTATTATTTGACCAAAAGTTGATTATCATGTAGCATCATATAATTGGGTAAGAAAAACAATTTCATTATTCTATATTGCCATGTGTTAATTAATAAGTGGTTAATTCAATCTTGAATTCATCCTAGGTTGCCATGTGGAAGCAAGACATTAATCAAAATAAATTATAATTATATTTAAAACTTAAATTTTGGTTGTTGAAGATGTCTAGTAGTATGGAGAACATAATCACAAATGCCATTTATGATTACACCATTTTTTGTGACTAGTGGTAAATACATATGGACTAATAGTCATGTAGTCATGGCTAGTCATATATGTGGTTTAAGATTATAATGCCAATCACTTATGTAGTTGTATTTGCCATGTTTTGATGTAATGAGAAGCCACATGGGAATTCAATTATTGAAATTGAATGAAACCACTAGATGAATCCTTGAGGTCAAAAAAATCTCGAAAATGTTTAAAGACCATGCTTAATAGATCACTTGTTAACAAATGTGATATGCACAAGAAAGCTAACTTGAAAAAATTCATTGAAAGTTCCATGTTGTGTTCAGTTAAAAATCCATCAATGAGTTTAAGTAGGGGGAATTTGAATTTGAAGGATGCAAGACTTATAATGCGTAAACTATCTTTGATGATGTTGGAACTAACACAAAAGGGGCAAAAACCCTAGTTGCACATGTAAACTCCTTGGCATGCCCAAAGGTTAAGTTGCATTGTAAGCAATGCAAAGAGGCACAAAAAGAGTAGAAACTAGAAAAGGCAAGGTTGCCAATAAAATTCAATCCAAAGACAAAATCGTCACATGTGCACATGCTTGAAAAAGATGTTTTGGTGAAGTTCCTTCTAGTCCTTGGACAAAAATTGTTGAAGTTGCACCTTAGTATCCTTATGCCCAATTGTTCGATCATGAGGGGAAGGACATTAAGATACCATTGAGGGAACAACAATAATAGGTGTCAAGTAGCCACATCAAGGGGTTTTGAGAAAGTTGATTCAAAAGAAGGTGAAAAGCAACTTGCACTTCTTAACACAAAACCAAAAGAATGCGCAAATATATTTGAGGTCAAGGAAGACCCAAATGGAAGGCACTAAAGGGATTCAATGTTAAAATCCAAGCCCCAGTCATTGTGGGGGGAGAAGGGGCTAGAGGTGTGACGGAGGAACTAGGGGTGCTATCATAATGCAAAGTTGAAAAACCTAACAATGCTTCTTGTGATAGGCCATGCCATGTTGCAAAAATAAAATGCCGCAATTAGAACAAGGGATGTTGTGTTAAGCCCCACTCGTACCCGCCTCTTTGTCCTTTATAATCTTGAAGGCAAGTCTATAGTACGGCAAGTATAACTTTCATTTGTAGGAGCCAAAGATCTCCTCACCTTCAAAATGTGCAACTCCAATTATGAAAGATGGGTCAAGGGCATATTTCCTTTATAAGTTGGGTAGGTTACACAAGAAAACTACATTCTAGATGTTTTGTTTTGAGGCCATTGTTGAAAACTTACATGAGATTATTGGAGCTACAAAAGAAAACAAGAAGAAAATGTTAAGGATTTAAGGCTTGGCCAATAACAAGAACATATAAACTATTGATTTCATTGAATGGTCAAAATGAATTCAAAAAACACACAAGTTATCCAATAACACTACTTTATATAAAGACTATAAATCATTTTGCCCTAAACTAACTTTTCCATTCAAATGAGTTTTTGAATGAAATGTTTTGCAACTTGTTATTAAAAAATGCTTAGAGTTTCCCCAATACATCATGTAATTTTTTTGTTAATAATTTTTGAGGCAATGTGATTTTTAAAAAAATGTGTAGATTATTTGCAAATTTAATGTTTCATTTTGAAAAATAAACACAATTTCAAAACATGGTATAAAAAAGTTATCTATTTTAGGGCTCACTTTTTGAATATTATAAGATAAAACTTTGCTTAATAAATCATGTGTATTATATGTGGCAAAGAACTCAAGATTCTAAAAAATATAGAAACCTACTTTGAATTTTAAAGTTTAAAATTCCACATTAAAAAAATTGTGAATGATTTTTGAGTGTGGTTAGTATGCTTTTATCATTTTTTTTTTATCATCAAAATTTTTATTATATTATTATTTTATAAAAAATTATTTTTTACAAAATATTTGTTCACTTTTAAAAGTCTTTAATTAAAAAAAATTGGATCAAAGGAATTTTTAATTTTGAGTTTCCTAACATTCACATGACTCATGAGTAAAAATTGACATCTTGCCATGATTACCATGGTTTAAAATAGACCTCTAATTTTCAATGGTTATTTTTGACATTTGATGCCTTTTTTGGTTCCTTTAAATGTGTTTTAATTTGAATTCATCTAGATCATCTAAATTTTGCCGCTTTGTTTTAAACCATGCACTTGAAATTAACCTCATTTTACTATTTTGTCTAACCCTTAAATGTGTGAATGGCATAGTGGTTACTTTAATTCACAAATTTACATCATATTAATCCAAATCTAGATGTTAAAATGGGAGAACAATATAGGTTTTTTGAAAACGATTATTTTGGTGGTGAATTTTTGTTATTTTGTCAAAGAAATTTCACATTATAAGAATAATGTGGAATGTTTTTTTCCAAAAACAATTTGTTAGATTATGAAATCAAAGAATTGAATAGATTTTTTTTTAAACGTTTATTACAGCAAGATGTAGTCAAGTTCATTTTATATTTGATTAAACTTTGATTGAACTTGAACAAATTTACCATGGTGAAAATGGTTAACCCCCTAGTGAATACCAATGGTTATGGACAAGTGATTTCACTAATATGTAATCAAATTCATTAGTAGTTAATTCACTAGGTTATTTTTTAGTTCATATCTTGGCTAGATTAAGAACCTAAACTAGATTAAGCTAAGAACTTAAGTTAACCACTTAGAAATTTAGATTAAATTAGGCACCTAGGAACTTAGATTAGGCTACTTAGGGTAAGTTAAAAATCCAGGTTAACCTAAGCTACCTAACATAAATTAGGAACCTAATTCACTTAGTCCACCAACTTAGGGTGTAAGTGTGAAGGTTTGAACCTTTCCCTTCACTTCATCTACATGCTTAAGGAGCAAGTTCTTAACCATTGGACCATCATATAAATAAGTGAAATTATTTGTCATTATATATATTATTATGCACATTTTTTTCTTAACCTATTTAGGTATTTACCCTAGGTATTTTTGAAACCTATATGTTATTTTGTTACCTTACGTTACATGTTATGATGTAGCTTAAGATACTATTAAAATAGGCTACAATAGGTTATTATTAGGTTAGTGTAAACTACCATAAGTTAAATTCCTAAGGTAAACATGAGCTATTTTTAGGATAGTGTAAAATATCCTATATTATTCTTAAGTTAATGTAGTCTATTTGTAAGCTAGTGTAAGTTAGTGTAAGCCAGTGTAAACTACTTTAAGCTATTCGTAACTACCATTAGTTAGGTTTTAAAACTAATTTAAACTATTTTTTGGTTATGTGTAAGCTACCATAAGTTAGGTTCTTATGTTAATCCTAGGTTATTCATAGGTTACTTTAGGGCTAAGTATAGGATACCATAGGTCATAAATTTGTAAGCTAGTCTTAGGTTATTATTTTGTTAGAGTAAGTTATCCTATGTTATTATTAAATTACCATAGGCTAGGATTTTATACTAATCCTAGGATATTCCTAGGCTATTATAAGCTATTATACATAAGAAATTTTATTTTAATTATTTTAAAGTATTTTAGGCTACTCCACCCTAGGCTATTCTAAACTATTATACCATAGGTTATTCTCAATTGTTTTAAATTATTCCACTTTAGTCTATTCAAAGTTATTTTTTATAATTTAATGTTATTCCATTTTAGGTTTTTAGAGTTATTTTAAGCTTTTCTACCTTATACTATTTTAGGTTATTTTACCCTAGGTGATTCTTGGCTATTTGAGAATACTCAAGTGATTTTTAGTTATTTTAAGGTTATTTTAGGATATTATATCATAGGCATTTTTAGTTTAAGATGAAATAACTTAAAATATGATAAAATATAATGGCCTTAAATAACCTTCAATAACTTAGGGTAAATAAATTAAAATAATCTAGAATAATTTATAATAGCCTAGGATGGAATAAATTAAAATAGTTTAGAATAATCTATAAAACCTAAAAATGAACTATTGTCATTAATGAATAGTTTTTGATAAATTAGGGTAAAACAACTTAAAATAGCCTAAGGTGGAATCATTATGAAAAATCGTGTCCATGGCAACTAAACTATTTTGAAATTAGAGCTTGAAAACAATTAATGTACAACTATGTTATAATTGTCCCCTGGAAATATGAAAATTAATTAATAAAATGTCATGTTAAAAAATCAACGAGTTTGATTGTAATTGCAAGTTAGTTGCAAGATGGAAATATATATATTTAATAGAATGTACACATCATAGATATAAGTGTAGTTAACCATGTTTGTCTTTGTTGGCAAGTTGCATTATATTAATGTATTACAACTACGTTATAATTAAGGTAAATGTAGCACCTAATCAACAATTACTTTGCAACTAATGTATGGCCTTAACATATATGATCATGTCACATGTGTGCATCTTCATTGCCCATTAGATATGACACCTTCAACTTATTTGCAACTAATCGTTAATTATGATTCCCATTGATATAATTAGTTGTACCACTATATAAGTAGTATTTTTTCCACTTTTTTGTGACTATTTTTCAATTGTTTTACTACTAGTTTTCCATTACATTGCAACTCACAACATATGTCGCCCTATAGACCTATTAATCCATAATTCATTGAAGGTGAAATTTTTCTTTTGAACTAAAATTAAAAGCAATGTGTATATTGTATTACAAATTCAATTAGGGTGTACATATGGATTTGCCTTTATATACCTCAATGTTTTATACCTTAAACATTTAATTGATTCATCAACAAGGGTTGATTCCTTTAAATTGATCATGTGCTTATGTCTAATATCAAGAAATTCAAGATGAACTAGAAAAGATAATTTTGTTCCTTCTAGCAATTGATATTTAATAAATATGTAAACCAAACTAATCAAATCAATTAAGTTAACACATGGACATTTTAGTCAAGTTAACCACATGATCATTATATTTCAATTGCTCATACTAGTTGTAAGGTCAAAGAAACATAAAATATACAGAAAAAGTAAACATCTCCATTTTAACCTTACGTTGCTCATATAACTACCATAAAATAACATCAAATTAGGTGAAAGTATGTGTCAAGTAACATTAGTTTGCTATATTAAATTTATAAGAATCTAATTCTTAAAAAAATAAAAGCAAATGAATTTAAAAAGTAAATAAAAAATACATTTGAAACCAACTGAAAAAATGTGTTCAAACCTACTTTTAGGTTAGAAAACCTACTTAAAACTTACTTTTGTAATTTGAAATATGAAAATCAATGCACATTAGTTTAAACATATTGTATTTAATCATTGAAATGAAAACATTCAATGTTCCACAATTCTACAATGGGTTTTGTCATTATTTTAAATCTACTTGTTCTAGTTTTGACAAGGTGATCAAGTTGTTCACTTTATCTTGTTCACACCCTGTAATACTAGTTGAAATATTTATGAAATATTCCATTTCACATTGAAAACTCCAAACTTTCACATGGAGTTTTTGATCAATTACATTTCTAAGGATATTTATAAGGTGACATATTAATATTTGTCACAAAAAACATAGGGGATAATTATAGGATTTATAGTTTGATAATTATGATTATAATAATTGTAGTTAGTGTAAGATGTGGAGTTTTCAAAATGTCAAAAGCGAGTCACCTAACCATGCTTTTATAATGAAAATTTAAAATGATGTAAAGGTATGGTTAGGTTTTTACACCTTTACATGAAAATATAATGCAACATCATTTTGGGCCATATGAAATAAATTGAACAAAAAAATCAATTTGTGAAGCATGATTTTAAGAACATTTTGTTTTAAAACATTCTAATCCTTAACATGACTACTTCTTTATATCTTATTTACACCCAAATAGGTAGGTAGGCAATAAGTGGGTAGGATATAGGTAAATGTATTAGAATATCATGTACCTACCTCATACAACGTACCTACCCATTACTTATCTTCTTATGTATTTAAATAATGTAATGAAATGTGAAATAAACATGTTCATAACAGTATTTTGACAAATTTTATTACATCATGAAGATGTAATGCATTAATTAAGGATCAGGTTTTTCTTTGTGAAGGTGAAGGGTTCAACTCCTATGATTTGTGACATTTTAATTAGGGTAGGTTAGATAGTTACATCCTAGGTAGTTAGGCTAAGTAGCTATTTATTTATTTATTATACACCATAGAATTTATATATATATATTCATTTGCCATAGAAATTGCATATAAATGACATAAATGACTATTGTTACCATAATTACAAATGGCATAAACAAGTTTAATTTGACTATGATGTAATTGTTGTGGCATACATGAATGCATTTGCTATTAGAAACATTATCATTTAAATTTATTAAAGACTTTCAACATTAGTACAATATTTGACTCTATCACAACCCTAGCTTTGGGTTCGCGACCAAGGCAAGGGCTTGCAAGGTTGTAGGCCAAGAGGGAAGCCTGAGAGTGAAGGAAAGTATGAGGGAGTGAACCCTCACATTCCCAAAGGATCTTCCACTTTGGGAGTTGGAGTCCCAGTGGACTCCCGAATGTTTAGAGAGTGATTGCAAGGGTCAAAACCCAATGGCTCGAGGAGTTCTTTATACCATTGGAAATCTATTGGAACGTAGATGTCTAAAATGGGTTTGTATGACCCATTTGGACATCTAAAACACAAGTTATGGTCAAAAGAAAGGTCGAAAGTCAAATTGGCAATTTGACTCCCGACCACTAAAAGTCAAGAATCAACCCGATTTTCTTGCATGTAGGTGGCGTGCAACATACCTTTTGAAAATTCTTGACAAGAACTACAACTTTGTTTTAGACCTCATCTCAATTGGAGGTCTGCACACAAAGTTATGGGGCCCCAAAGTCGCGGGAGTCCCAACTTTGGCAATTTCGGGATTCCCACTTGGGAGTCTTGGGACAAAAAGCCATTTGGATGTGGGTTTCGTGGAGAGGCACAAAATATACTATAAGGGGAAAGGTGGTGGCTTCCCCCAAGTCCGGGCCGTGCTGAGTCTTATGAGTCCGAGTTGCCCGTGGTTCGTTTTAGCACCAAAAGTGTTCCAACTATGCACTAACCACCTTGTGTTGGTTTTGTGCAAGTCTGTGTGAGTAGTTGATGCTTGTCACTTTTCCTAGTCCCATCTCGGAGCTCCAACACGCCCCTCTACCCCCCTCAAAGTGTTGTGAACGAGGGAACGTGCTTTGATTCCTTATTCTTCCGCTATTTTCAGTTTGGACTCACATTTGAGTCCATTAAGGAGCTTGGGGGTGCGTCAGACATGATCATGAACAATATTTATCAACACTTTTACATAGTAATATAATGTGACATTTCTTTTGTCATGAAGTTTTTTGGTCATTGTGAAAGGATAGATTTTTAGTCCATCCCTTTCTAGAACTAATCCTAGCCTACCACATCATCCTAGCAAGCAAACCTATTGCTTTCTAAAGAATCATTTTAAATGGCAAATGTGGTTCATTTTATCTTGTTTGCACCCAAATCATGTCATTTCATAGATCATGATATTTAAAATAAAACAATGTAAAGAATCATATATGAGAAGGTGAATGGAGATTGTACATTGACATTTGAAGAAGCCACGATTGTAGAGCAGTAGGTTTTCAAGCATTTAAAGTGAATTTGAAAAGATTTCAATTTTAATATATATATTTCTTTTGTTTTGTTCTTTATAACTTAAACTTGGTTTTTGGTTTTGATTTGGTCCTTTTACTTTAACAATTGTTGCAAAATAACCTCTCAGCAAGGAGAAGAACTTGGTAGCCAACTTAAAGTTAATTTGAGTTGGAAAAGAGTGTGGCAACAACTTTGATTATAATCCATATTATAATTCATTTGAAGACAATTGCAAAAACATTTTGTGATGAAGATGTAGAATGTTAAAATCTAGTGGAAGGGGGTCCAAAAACAATAAAAAGAGCCACAAAGGATGCATGGACACTGCTTAAAATTATACGCTGATTTTTTTTGAAAAAACACCAAGGGAACACATTAGTTTGGATTTTTAATTTGGTTTTTGGAATAAATTCCATCACTTGCAAAGTTGCAATCACAAAAATGCTTTTAAGGTAGTATGACCAAATTTTTTGTTGCTTAAAGGACTCTTAAAATGTCTTGAAATAATTTTAAGATGACATTTTTATGGGAATTTTCAAAAGTACACATTTGCATAATAATACAATATTGCAAATCTTTTAGTTCCAAAATTGTTAACCTATAAATTATCACTATTAAAAGGCAATTGTTTTTGAATATTTTAACTTTTATTCCTTCAATAGCCATTGGACTACCAAATTGGCACCTTTTTTATTTTTCTTTTTCAAACATAGTGAAGTTTTTAGGACAATAACCCTTAGAAAAATCCTTTAATGTTCGGTATGGGTTACCATTTCTTTGGAAAATAATAACCCTACTAACCATTTTCGGTAATTCTTTGATAAAGTTTATGTCACCTCTCAATTTGAATATTTAAATTCAACAATTTTTTTGTGTGGGGGCTTGTTGTTTTAATCTTTGGTAGAAGTCGATTTAGATCTTTAAAGTATTTTTCAAATTAGTACTTTCTTAATCAAGAAAAGATAAATTGTTTTGTAATTTTTACTTTTTTTTGGGTATTATTATTTTCTACTAGAATTTGATATTTTCTTGTAGTTCATATTTTATTTAGGAAATTGATATTGTTGTGTATGCTGAATTTTGGAACATAATGAGTACCACATTTTGTAAAAGTTTGAAATTGTGAGTATTTCTCATTGCATATTGAACTAATTTAGTAAAGGTCAATTAAGCCTTTGCAGTTTTGAGCTTTTGTTTGAAATTTTGCAACTTATAGATTGGTAAATTCTTTGCATACAATTATTTTTGGAATCCTCAAATCTTTTGAATATAACATTTTTACATATTTTATTATTTAATTTCATATTCCATTTAGCCATATCTTTGAGTGATCGTATAGTGACCCAAAAGAAAATTTCCTTGAATGATCAATCATGTTCTATCAAGTCAATTTTTTAAATTAATAAGTCATCCATTGTTCATGAAGACTCCCCCAAGTGGCACTTTTAATTATTTTAACATGAATGCACTCATTTGTAATATATTTCACAAGAAGGGCTAGATGTGTTGAACAATTCAAAATTCTTTTTACATGAGTCAATTTGATTTTAATTTTTGAATATCCTTAATTACTAAAATAATTCACAATTTTTGATCATTGTTAAAAACAAAGTTGCACATTTGACTATAATCTAGGTTTTGATGCAAAAATTTAATATGTTCAATATATTATGGATCATATTTGGTCTCAAAATCAATATCCAATTTGAAAAATTATATGAAAATTGCAAAGTTTGATATAATAAACCAATACATGGATGCTATGTGTCAAATAACTTTGGCCTTGATGCCCTTTTGCTCCTTTTATTATGTTTGGACCAAAGTGTCTTTTTCTTTAAGAAAATCGAAGGTGAAGTATGAGAGAAGGCCAACTATCATGGCTAATGTTGATGGCCTCTAGTTCCAAAATTTGGCCAATTGCACCAAAGCTTTTCCCAATTTTGATCCGTCCATTGTAATTAATATGTTCTATAATTTACAAGGGCCTACATTAGATGTATACTTATACATTTGCAATGTCATTCCTACATGTTTGAATTTTCTAATTTTGAGGTTGCAATTGACATTTTGTAATAATTTCATATGATATATATACCAATGTTGATCATTATGAAATTTTTTTTTCCATTTCCATTTGTAGATAATAAAACATTTGGATTTGACATTTTGTTTTGATGCTTTGATTTTGATCTTTAATTTAAAAATTTGAATAAGTCATTTTAGATATTTGAAAAAAATTAATATATGATGGTTGTGAAATAATAATCCAATTTGAAAAATAACTTTTTAATTTGAAACTTTGAAATAAAATAAAAATATGAAAATGAAATATTTATTTAAATTTTTTTGGAAAGGTAAATGCATGTTACGATGTACATAAAAAATTGTCACAATGGCAATTTTCAACATGTCATGGTGGATATTAAAAAAATAACAATGATGAAAATCTTACAAAAACTGATGGTTTGCGTCCCTAATCTACCATTATGTTATGAAATTGGTGCACATATGAACAATTCAATTATTAATTGGAGTACATTTTTAGGTTGCAATAATATTGGTGCAACATTACAATTGTAAAAATTGATTGAAATAGTAGTTTCAATGGAATTTATTTATAAAATTGTGCACATACAAAAATACAACCATAAGGAATAATCTTTTTTATAAAAATTTTCAATTTGTTTTGAACTCTTGGAGTTTAAATCAAATGATAATGTTGTAAGTACATTATGCAATGATAATGTCAATAATTATAAATTTTAAAGGTTGTAAAATATTTTTTCATTGAAGATATACTTGGTCTAAGTCTTTTCTTATCATTATACAAACATAATGTGGATTTTAAAATGATAAATTGTTGTCAAATTAGGGGTTTTAAATTTTAAAAAAAAAACCATTGGTGTACATTTATGCAAGGGCACAATCTTGAATCACTTGCATATTCATGGTTTTTATAATTCATTTTACTTTTTGAGACCCAAATCACATATATGTGATTTAAAAAATAATTCAAAAAAGTGACATGTTATGTGTTATTATTTTGGATATTATATCTACTCGTAGTTTCCCTAAAATCATGTACACCCTACCATGCATTTCCCCAAAACCTCCCCATTCTATAAAACATTTGCAAAAAAATCTTAAGTGTATTTTGGAGGGTGCTTTATATTCATGAATATCCCTTGGAAAGAGAAGAGATATTACATCTAATCTTTAAGAGTTGTATGGATCTTAGTACACCTACTTATACACCTACTTATAGAGATAGAAACCCTCCCCACTTTTAAGGAGTAGCTATAACATCCCTTGCCCTCTTATGCCTTGTGATCTACATATGTTTAGGGTTCATGAAAACCTCCACCTCATGCTTTACAATGGGTAAAGACCATATCTCTGGCGGACTTTCCCAAAATGCAAGGCCAAACTTGGCTAGTATTGTCTCATCCTATGCCGCTTGTTTTGTTTGGGAATGCCCCGACCTTGGGGCTTCACCCTACATGTAAAGAACTATTGAAATGTTGAAATTTTTGGAGTGTATTTTCTTGTCACTTCTCACATGTAATCTTGCATGGGATCTTATGACCAATGGAAGATCCCACCAACTAGTCAACATGACCTTATGAGTTTGTAAGTGTCCTGATTTTTCAAAAGAAAGCTGGTATTTCATTATGTGGGTGATTTTCGGTAGCAGCACTTGACCGACCTTGTGAGTGCTGCCTTAAAAGTCCAGGCAGAGTGTAAATGTAAACCCTTCAGATCCAATACAGAATGAAGTGGAAGAATTTTTCTATTGTATGTGGAGTCAGTAAAATTTCTGCCTCAACAGAGGATGGCATGATGCCACCACATGAACACTTTGCGGAGACAATTGGAGGACTCAGATGACTCAGATGTAAGGTTCTAGTTTTGGTTCCTCAAAATGAGGAGCCTTACAAAATGAGGAACCTTATGTGTAAGGCTCCTCTTTTCCTCTCAAATGAATCAGAGCACTCCCTTTAAAATCTACTAGTTCTTTACACTGGGTAAGGAGCTCAGACTGGATTGTTCTGGGAATTTGGGTTGGGCCACACTTAGCAGCTTCGGCCTCGTGCAGGGCCCTCATTCCCAGAACAATACTCTTCTCTGTCCTTACTCTTTGAAGAGTTTAAGACAGAAGGATGCAGTTGTTGTGACAGTGCATTTACAGTTGAAACATGAGTACCTTAGTTCAATCTCTGTGAACACTCGCCATTTTCCATACTCCATTTGTAAACTGCATATATCGTATGCATCTGTAAACCATGCAGGTGCATATGCAAAAAAATTAAAAGTAATTTCCAGCAATTATGATTTGTAGGTCTGACATGTTTGATGACACTGCTAATCCCACTTCCAAGTTACCTCCTCCCCCAGCGACTTAGAGCCAACAATCTGAGAAAGGTTAGGGCATAAAGGCACAATATGGGTCATAATTTTCCTTGCTGGTTCTGTTCAGATGTTGTCATGGATGGTAAAGACTCAACCCCAAGGATCCATTGCACAATTTGCGCCTAACATCAAGAGACCATTGAATCATGCTGCAACCCAACAAGTTCATCACCAGCTCCACTGCAATTGCCATCGGTAGTTTGTGTATTGGAAGAGAGTATTTAGTACCCTCCAAAGTTATCAGTATTACTATATTGAAGAGAAAGAGCTAACATTTTGAAGAGAAGGAGCAACAGTGGTCAAATGCTTATACATGCCTTCAACCTGTTCCAGCTGCACAAAGCATTTGCATGTGGAATGACATGAACACTTTGTGGAGACAATTGGAGGACTTACCCATGCCACAGGCAATGTCAGTTCTTATATTTGAGGATCTCATATTTGTAGCAGCATGATTTCTGCTATTGGGTGACCTGGTACCACTAGGTAAGTTGCTAGCCACACTACCGGAGAAATTGTTTTTTCTCACAGAAAAAGCTGCAGCTCATGACACATGTGAGGTAAACTTTATGGTTTCATCAATTACAATGTAACACTATCTGGTGTTTATTGTGGCATATATTACACTAGAATAGCAATTTGATAGTAGGGTTATGTCACTTACAGGGATTATACATACATTAGAATCCTCAAGGTGGTAGAAAAAACAAGGGCATAATCATGATACGTGTCATTTTAAAAGTTGGAATGTCATGTCACATGCACTTATTACCCCCAACAAATTTTGAGACATATTTGTTTTCCAATGAGGCAGTACCATGACATGCAGTTTTTCATTTTGTGGGTGTACATTACCCAAGTCATGGGGTGCTCAATGGGTTTGCAGATTTTTGTGCACTTCCAGAAGGCAGATGGAGGTCAACATATAATGAAGCTGTGAGGCAGATCCTGACATATATAGTAGTCTTCTTGACACATTCTCTTGTACAAAAATCTGCTCATTTTTTTGGGCAAATACTTATGCAAAAATAAGATCTTTGAGTTTCTGTTGCATTTCTAGAAGCAATGGGAAGACTCAGTCATTCAATGCTTGCTAGCACTCAAGAGGCATAGCTAAGCAGACTTAAGTTGGTAGCATCTTCATTCGAGCTGGGCTGAATGCAGACGTTGCATTACAGTCTAAATTTGCACCCAGCAGAGTTTGAAATCAAAAACGTTTTCGGTCCCAATTTGTACTAAAAAAAATGCATACTAATTAGTATTACAGCAAACCTGTTCCAGAATGGGTTTGGGTTAAATATGACTAAATATATTCATTAAAACAATTATCAGGTTTTACACTCTTTTTGGTGATCATGTAAGGATCCAAAAGCTCTTGGATTGGATCCAAATTTCAATATTACTTCCAGCTTGCTTGCATTAGGAATAAACTATAGCAATTGGACATCAAAAGACGACAACCAGAAGTGATTTTATGACCCTAAATCCTAAGTCCAATATTCTTCAGATCAAAGTCTCATGATGAAGCTGATGGTCGTTTATGGTTTGGATTAAGTGGCAAGCTCAAGATTATGAACCCAACCAATTCTTGTTGTGCTTGTTTCATTTTGCCTACAACCAAAATAATATTTCTTTCAAAGTCTTATGGCATGGACTCTGGAGATTTCTCTGAAATCCCATAGATATGTGCAACCTTCTTGAGCTGGGCAAAATTTCAAGTGAATGTAAACAACAGCTGACAGCAGAATTTGAATTCTCTATAATGTGTTTCCACTCTTTGATCCCACATTTTGAACTTCTTTCTTGCCTGAAAAATCTGTCAGATTTTTTCTTTACAGTTGCTAGATGTGATGTTCCATCCATGACTCATACCTCTTCTGATCTTCAAACTGAGCTGGAGGTCGTAATATTCCTGATGTCATATGAATTATACTTCTGTTGGTGCAATATACACATCAAGGCTCAAACACTCTACTAGTGCAAAATCTTCTGTGATGTATTTGATCATAAGCCCTAGCTGGGATGCTTTCCAGGTAAGGGTTCATGTTGAGTTCGTTATTTATTATTGGTTTCCTGAATAGATTGACACTATTCAATTGGTACTTCAAGATGGCATGTTTGTTCATGAACAAAACATTCAAAGTGGATGTGAATTCAAAGCATAATTTGTGAGTGATAGTTGCCTTTTGACACATTAAGGTCTGGGGTGGCAGATTATGTCATCTCTTGACCACATACTATATGATATGGTCTTCTGGTGATGATCATACACTCATAATAATGACCAAAATGTGTCTAGTATCATGATTTGTTAAAATTGTTGAATCTGTCACCCCAGACCCTAATGTCATGGAATGGTCTTGCCCTTGCCTATTATGTTGGGTGTGTCACCTGGCTCACACTAACAGGCTTGCTGGCACCTTACCTAACATAATGGGCAGGGGCTTGACCATTCGGTAGTACATTGTACATCTTGGACACTCAGATTATGTATCAATTGAAACACATGAATGGTATTGAACCTCATATAAAAGATACAGTGGCCTCTTGAACTTCATAACTTGCATGTGGGTGATGCATGTGCTGTGGAAGCTGTTGGTAATTTGAAGGCAATGTGTGAGGGTATTGATACCAGATGAGCATCACTTGTGGGATCTTATTGCAAGTGTATCTCAATATTATTAGAGGACCAAAAAGAAGCAGATATGTGAAGAAACTGCTAGCTCATTACAATGCATGGACTGAACTAAATTGATTTCCAGCTCTAAAAGAGGTGATTACCAGTGTTGGGCGGTTACTAGAAACTGCACCAAACAGGGTAGTTCTTAGGGTTCATAACCATGTTCCTAAACAAATCAAATACCCAGTTCTGATATATAACCACCTAGAAATCTGTCAATTCTTCACCAGTTCTTTCATGAAACCCAACAGTTCTTTGAGGTATTTGAAATAATCAGAGTTGACAGTTCTCCGATTGCAAATTTTTTTTCCCCGGAAATACTCAAAACCAGTGATTCTTTGATTTTGAAAAGTTTCAAATATCTGGAGCCAGTGCAAAGAACCGCCCCACACTAGTGATTACCAGTGTTGGGTGGTTATCACAAACAGGAACTGACCCCTGACACTTATCAGGGTGGTCCTTAGGGCTCATAACCACAATTCTAAAGAACAATTCAAGGAACCTGTTTTGATACATGATCACAGTTCTCAACAAAAGAAAAAGAAAATCATATGACTGGAATTTTATTTACTTTTGAAGGCAATAGTATTTTATGAATTAAAAAGAATCATCATATGACTGGAATTTTTATTTCTTTTGAAGGCAGTAGTATTTTATGAATAAAAAAGAATCATCATATGACGGGAATTTTTTATTTCTTTTGAAGGCAATAGTCTTTTATGAATTTAAAAAGAATCATACATACTTTAGTTTCAACAATGAAAGTGAGTCATCGGTTTGAGGTTAACGATTTAAGATGAATTGCACATCTATTGATGATATGAATGTAAATGGTATTGAAGCTCATATATGATGCTCATAGATTCATGAAATTAGCAGCAGTTTGTTTGACTAAAACTTTGAGTGTGATTTTGAAAAACAAATCAAGGTCTTGATCATAAACTTTAATTCAACTGGTCCTATCAATCTGATTGAATAGTTTGGAAAGATATTACTAGAACATGGAATTTAGTGAACAAAATTGTTGCACAAAAAAGCTAGGATTCATGGTGAGATTTGATGTAAGTGTACCAGGAATTAGTATATTTGAATGCAACGCAAAAGATTATATCTCCAAAGTTTCTATTGGTGGATACTAATGTGTCTAATCAAGCACATACATGTTGGCTGTGATTCACAAATTTTACACAGCATGGTGTCCCTAATATTTCAATGTTGATATATTCCTTGTTCAAAACATGAAGATCTGTGTCAATTTTCAACAATCTAGTTGCATAATATATTAAAAAGATAAATTCAGATACCACAATTTTTTGGGTTTTTTGACTTTTTCCATATAGATGTGATTTTTTGAATTTAAAACCAGCAAAAAATTGAAGTTGAAGCAAAAAAAATAAAAAAAATAAAATGAATATCATTTTTAAAAAATGGTACAAAACCATGACAAATTTGAAAATGTTGTAACCTTAAATTTTCTAGGTCCCCCACTAACTACTAGCCAAATTAGGCTTAGTCATCTTGTGCATGATGCCTACTACTTCTACAAAAAATAAATACACTGTTGTATTGTTCTCTTTACCTTTAGGGGAATTGTCCCTTTCTTTTAAGTTATAAAGCCGAAAAAAGGTTGTTTAATATTTTCTTCAATACCAAGACAAGCTTGCCACAACTTGACATGTTACTCCCATTGTAGTTGGCTTTGATAGTCTTTAACACATACTCTATTTTTGGTAATTGGACCCTCAACCACTTGCAAAGGTGGTCATGACTCCTACCCATAACGAGGTGGTTGACTTTATATTCCAAGGACCCACCTCTAAACTCATGATGGTCACACACACATTCATTCTCATTGTTATGAGATGCCACCAATATCATTGAGGTTTCATTTCATGGAAAATTGAAATGAATTAAGCTTTTTAAGATTGGGGCCAAGTTCATTTTTTTCGGTTATCCAAATTTTTCATTGCCATATTTCACCTAGTTTGATTTCAAATGTAATAATGCAAAGGTCTTAGGTAGGGTAGACATGTGACACCACAATGGATTCCTAGGAGCATAAATTATACTTAATAAAATTATGGCCTATGGGTAGAAAGATGGGTAAATATGACAAATAAATAATACAACTTAAATGGGCCTGTCTTGAGAATCTTTTATTTGGAACTTAGGCTTGGACTCTTGAATTATTATTTTGAGTTAAACATGATTGAAAGACAATTATGTGAACAAATGACTAGATCTTAAGAAATAGATTCTAAATAATTTAGTGATTTTTCCATAAAAAAATGTTATTTTTAAAAATTAATATGTGACATAATTTAATTAGTTTTAAATTGATGAATAATAATGTTTAATAGATGTAAATGAATGAGGTTGATAATTCTTCCATTTCTCACTTCAAGAATTTAAGGGATTGTGATGCAACTTTAAAGCTCATCCTCCCTTTCATGATTTTATATTGCTAGTTTGTTATTAGCCCTTGAGACAAATAAGTTTTTTTTGTGTAATCAACATATGCCAAAATAAACTTATTTTGAAATTTTAATCATGGATGTGTTCACAAAAGCAAATGTATTTGTTTTTGGTAAGTGATCCCATAAGGTGAGGTCTTAAAAGGATGAGAATTTAATTTGTGCAACCTACCTATTTGTTATGAAGAATTGAATTGAAAATAAATCCTCATAAGTATGGACCCTTCCTAGGCTATAGACACAAAAAAAATCATATGTGAATTAGTTTTGTGCAAGTATTGGATTTTGTTAATGACTTAGGGTTTAGGTAAAAACTTTAAAATTAAAAAAAACTGCCAGTTTTATTTTATGAAAAAGAAAAACGTAATTAAAGAACCTCCAATTTGGGTTATTTCAAAAACACTAAAAACTTGTGGTTTTCATGAAAGAACAAGTAGAAAAATACAGGTTTTTCAGTGGTTCTTTCATTATTATTATTATTATTATTATTATTTGAGAATTGGTCACATATTAAAAGTTAGAACTGATTTTCTGACTTTTTGAGAATAGTGGGGTTTTGGTGCCATTTCTAATTCCCTCTATGCTGGTATGAACAACAAAGTTAGGCACCCTTAGCTGAAAATAGTCTCCAAGTGGGTGATTTCTCCAAATTCTCCTTGGTAAGATCATTTCACATAAAATGCCAACTGAATTTCAGAAAGTTTCTAAGCTAATTCATGACTCTTCCAACCAAATCAACAACAATATGCTACCAATTTCACGAACCTTCCAAAATATTTCATCAGTCTTCTTAACAAACTTCACATGTGGCAACTCAATTTCACGTTATTGGACCTTTTAACTCCAGCAATTTCATGAATTTTCAAACTGATTTCAGTATAAATGTGGACCACATTGATCTTGGAACTTTCATCTTGAACAAAACTTACCCTTTACATTCCAAGGTTGAATAGCAATGGCACATAGTGCTCATAGATATAACCGAATAAATGATGCTCTTGGTTCAAGGATTGTACATTCTATTTTGAATGAGAATATACACGATGTATTTTTTCTCAGAAATAAAGTCATAAATTTCATGAAATTGATCATAACATATAATGAAATTGGTCAAAACTATTGCTCAAATGGTTGATAAAATCAGGATATTCATTTTGCACTTCTGTGTCAACTGTGAAGTCATCTTAACAAAAGAGTATTAAGGTTTGATGCAAAATGCAAGAAAAATGAAATCACTTTCCAAAACAAAGGTCAACCAGGATTCAGAGAAAATCAAAATCTATGACAAGGTAGCAAGGAATAATTCAAGGTAGCAAGGAATTGTTCAGTAGGTATTAGGTGTTACTTCTTCTGGGGTTAATATTATACACGCCTACTCCAAACAGAAGAAGACTTTTCAAACACTTTTCCAACATGTGCGTGATTTCCTTTGTCTGTGCCTTTTTGCAATGTTGTAGTTCCATCTAGATGCGGAAAACAACTTTACAAGTTGGCTACAGTACAGAGAGGGAAAAGGTGTCGTATAAGTTGTTTTATTCTATAAGTTAGTAACACCTGTTGAAAATGATGTTGTTCATCAAAGATTTGTTGCCCTTTGGCCTCAGTTCATGATATCCTTATGACTTTGTTCGCACGACAAGCTTTGAACTTTTGTAATTTCCCAATACAAAAATGACTTTTGAAGACTTTGTGGTGTTTCCGGTTGATCTAGCTATATAGCTTACAAAGGTAGAATGGGTAGTACCTATTGATACTAAGAGGGTGAGTAGTGAGTACCTATTGACCCTACTTATAATAAGTACATATGCCCAAGTGGTGTTGAGAACATGTTGCAACTTGCATAGTCTTGCCAAAATATTCTGCATGATTTATTGCACATGTGATGATATGAGTGGAAATTGTGGTGAACCCATTCCCCAATGTGGGGCTGCTATCAATCTTCTCATTACTCAGATGCAATCTGAGTTATTTCTGAGTTTGTTGCAGATTTCATTCTCAAGTCAGCATGAACCAGGACTAGATTATGGGTTGTGCGAGTGGAGGGGTGATTCCAGAGAAGTGTGTCGGTCGTCATAGTGTTACAACCTCTGATTTGCAAACTGAAAAAGTATTTATTGTCGCATGAGTAGTCCTGGATCCGAATAATCCAAAATATGTTCTCCTTGCACTATCACCAGTGATTTATACATAAGAATTCTTTAGTCATAGACTTGTATTTTGCCTCTTCAAGGCATGTTTGCTGTCATGACAAGTTGCTACTGACTTTGAACATCATAAATAATTAAAGACATATAGAAGAGAAGCAGAAGCTATTTCAGTGTGGTTGGAACTCCAGAAAGCAGCTTATAACTTATATTTTTGAGGGAAAAATGTGTCAGGTAATGCCTGAGGCCACAGGCATTAACAGACAAGGGCCAACATGAGGCAAAGTCAAGGTGAGCCTGATTCCAGTAATGCCCCACGACTGAAGGTGCTACCTGGTGTAAAAGTTGATGATTTTTATTTTTTACTTAAGAATTCTGTGAGAATATCATGCCAAGTAACACAGGGAAAAATTGACACGAGGCATTTTGAAAAATGGAATGCCTACAGGTATGAGCATTTTGATTCTGAAATGCCTTGTGGTTTCTTAGGCTTGGTAAGTCTTCCTCCAAATACACTACAAATCTTGTGGGAGGTTGTTACAGAGTGTAGAAAAAATGAAGAGTGCAATTTACTTAATATGGTTACTGTGATGATTTTGCGTTCTTCTATCTTGAAAGGTCTGTATTTCTATCCATGACCTCTTTGGATCCCTATAACAATAGAGATATCCGCAAATTCACCCTGTCTTTGGCCCTCCTTTCACCCTCTAACCCCTCTTTTAGTGGTAAAAGTAAAGTAATGAAATTTTTATCAAACCTCAGTATGAAATGCTGAAACCCAGTACGAAATGCTGAATCTCAGCTTTTAATGCACAAGTTTCGAGAGGAAGTACAGTAGCTGTACAGGTAGGAGCAGTGAAAATCTATGTCAATGGAGGAGCTCAGGAAAAAAGAAAGACAAGGTGAAAACTCAGGAACAATTTTGATGGTTTCCAGAGTTTCATCCCCCCCTGGAATGCTAATGTACTTTTTTGGAGATTCTTTTTTAATCCCACCCTGTGTATGACAAAACTCAGGGTACTGGTGCTGTCTTTTCCTGACTTTACCGATATCCCTAATATCACTCTTGCAATAGTGCATGGTAAGAGAAGCAGAAGCCATTTCACTCCCAAATTCCAACTTTCCCAGAATGGCGTGGTCACTGCATATTGAGAATGCCAGCTTAAAGATAGAAATCTTCTATCTATAGCTAAGTACCTTTCCTGGTGTCGGTGCTTCGTCCTGGGTGGCACCTACATGATTCTGTGGCAGGGTTTGAATTATGTGGCCACTTTAAATAGAAGAAAAACTCTGTAAATAAAAATCAAGGGCAATGAAAACAAAAGTAGACACAACTCAAAGAAAGAAAGAAAGAAAAAGCAAACAATCAACCAAAATCAGATAAAGACCCTATGCAAAGAAGACTCACGACTACGAATCATCGATAATAAAGAAGACTTAAAATGAAACAGGTGCTATCTGCCACAAATTGGCTAGAGACAGAGGTGCACTAGCTACTATGCACGGAAGAAATGGGTTAAATAAATGAGAGCACCGCATCAGCACAGTGGATGCTTAACAGTTGGTGTTTAACATCTGTATATGGTAAAGAGGACCTCTGAAAATGGTCTATAGTGACCTGAGCACAGTAAAGGCCTGAGGTATTATTAGCATGTGTAGCATCAGCAGTAAACTAGCCTTTTCAATATATGTTCCATGAAACTTTACAGTTTAACGTGTAAAATTGTCATGGACTCCTAGATATGCTCGCGGTAGCAAACCCCTACAGTAATGCTTGTAAATGAGACCATGTTAGCATGGCCCTACAGTATTGCCGACAGAAGGAAATGATTGTTCTCAATTGGGCAATTATAATGATTGACCTCCACGATATGATCTAAATGATCAATACTATTCTCAGTCCATTTTTGTAGGTTTATGGATTGGGATGTAGGAGGAATTAACACTCGTCCTTGGATGTGTTAAATGCTGATAGAGGTTGAAATGGAAGCTGGCATAATCCATGCCCCTCTAGCAAATTCTGTATGAGAAATATCTACAGCTTTTGCTATGCACCGTCTAGTTTTGGAAAGTTCAGATCTCCCCAGACCCAAATTTGCTGAGGGGGAGAGAGAGAAGAGTCTGTGAGAATCTTAGAGAATTTTCACCCTCAACAATATTATGGCCTGCACATATTACTATTTGGAATGAAGTACAATCTATAAATAGTGTGAAAACTGAGTTTGAACTGTAAAGATGCATAAAGATTGTAAAGTGATCTCCAAAAGAGCCAATACAGGAAATGACTGCTTGACATTGATCATCAACATGGCAATAATTGGCTACTTGCGCATTTAAATAGTATTTTGTTCAATTTTTCATGTTTATGGTTGAGTGTGCAAAAATAATTGATATTATATGAAGGATGTGTAAACGTGGATGAAGGCCCCAATCTAGGGGTTGTTTTTAGATCCAAGTTTGAGTCCAAAACCTGTTAATAACATTTATTGTTTTCCACAAGGAGGCGTTTTCCCACACATATTCTACACCTCCAGCTGCAAGCCCACTAAGTCCTATTCCATGTGCATTACACAGTCGCACAAGGTTCAAGATTGCATAGGTTCTGAAGTTTTCCAACAAATTAAAACAATGAATCAGATAGGTATGAAATTCTACCTAGATACTCATCAATTTCAACCTTCTGCGAAAACCCCACCCAAAATCTTCAATGCTCCTCATTCATCACCTGCATCAAAATGTGTCAAAGTAATCCAATCAACTTGAGTGAATTTAATTTCATTTCAAAAAATGGAGGTCCTTGAGACTTGGTTGACAACCACTTCAAAATTGCAATTCAAAGAGCCTGAATTTTTTTGTGGATGACCAAAGTCGATGACCAATCGTCAAACATAGTCTAGTTTAACAAGTTTTCACTCATGGTATGGCAACAGAAGGGGCAATGCCAGGGTTCTTGCTCTTTAAAATAACAAGTGGATGTTTTGTCTGCATCAAATTACATAAAGGGTAAATGTGAATCTATCAAGGGAGAGTGAGAAATAGAAGAAATATGCAAAAATTGTAGCTATGTAAAAAGAGAGATTCCAAGCAAGAAAATATTCAACTTTTTATCAATACTATAAATGGAACCAATTGGTGTGTATATTGCTTGTTGTAGTATCATGAGTAAAAATATTTAAAATGTATTTTTATTTCAATTATAGTTGGTGTGTTTCAAACGTGGAAATGGAAGATTCTCATTTTAAGATGACTCTTCATTTTGAAATCGTGGATTTTTTCCTGCCACAGACTTTCGCAACAAGACACCCTCCAAAAGGGAGAAAGGGAGGATATATTAAAAGGTATAATAAATTGGCAAATCAAGGGATTGAAGATGGATACATATTCGTATGAAGTTTCTAGCTCTCCGCTATATACAATTTACAAGTAATAATTGCTTATAATAGCATAGTGTGCTCCACACTAATTTTGCATCAAACACTATTTCCCTTAGAAAAGGTAATTGTAGTCTTGATCTGAACTATTGTGTAGAAGCTAGTTGGCTCCTTTAAAGCCTGGTGCATTCCAGTGTTGGATGGTTCGTTGATTTTGTTGTAACCTCCAGTTTTGGGCTTTTGGAATATTTCAAAAACCAAAGAACCATAGATTCTCTCTTTTCTTAGAAAATTTCAAAACAAAATAACCGCTGGTTCCACATTTTTGAAGAGTTGCAAAGAATCTGCAGATTTCCTGAGAGAACCGGTAGTTTAGTGTGGGTCCCTTGACCTGTTCTTTGATTTCATTGAGATCCACAATTCCATGTCAATGAAGCATCTCTTTGATTTTTGAAAACCACTAGTCAGGCTATGCCCAATGGTTACTTGCTCCTCATCATCATTGCTTGCTCATTTATTCTTTGATTGTTTAGGACTTACACTTCATTTAAGGTTAAATGATAGAATGGAATTTATTTACACTTTATGCACATGTAATACTCTTTGTGGCCCACCTACATTTATGTAAGTGTATAATACAAGACATGTAAATGTATGTTAAAACTATGTAAGTCAGTGTTTTTTTTTTTGGGAGTGAAAATTCGCCTTTTTTTCACCTGAAATTTTGGAAATTTTGGTTTTTTAAGTGTAATTTTGAGTAAATTTTCTAACTTTGGTGGCAAAGTTGCAAAATTTCAACATCAAAAAATTGAAAAAAAGCCATTAATGTAAGTCCATGTTGTGTTGTGTAAAACCATTCAAGTGTAAGTGCAAAATAAAAACTTTACGTGGTTTTGCACATTCATGTGAAATAATGTAAAAATGTGTAACTTCTAATTTTGGGTTGCTGGGGGAGCAAAGTTTTTTGGTGATGAACCAATCAAAGTGCCACATTGCTAATAATAATAGTAATAATAAATAAATAAATAAATAAAAACTTTGAACTGCATCACAACTAATCAAACTAATAAATATGAATTTCAACAGATACCTAGTTTGGTCTTGTAAAAGCTTAGGCCAAAAATAGTGATGAACACAATGAGGAATATAAATTCTTCTCAAGCAATGACATGGAACAACATGCACCCTTAATATTCCCCAATAACACCATAGTCTGTCCTATAACCTTTGCCCAAATTTATGCTCTTAGAGTGTTAAATATAGGTAGGCTAAGAGAAAGAAGTTTCACAATATTTTATTGGTAGTAAATGCTTCTATTTGGAGAGTATTAAGACTATTGAAAAGTTTTTGTGAACGGCCAATCAAAGTGTCTCATTTAAGAAACCATGGACCTTTGGGGTGCACATTGAAGTATTTGCAAGCTAGAATGGACCAAAAATGGAACACGAGGCTCCCAAAAAGTACAATTTTAAAGTGTATTTTGATTGTGACACTACAATGACATTATTGGATGTCTATGTTTGAAATTTAGAAATTCAGATTTTTCAATAAGTCACTAATTTTGATCCTTAATACACCCAAGATACAATGTTTGTGAAAAAAAAATTCACAAATTCGTGTCATAATGAATAAGACATTTTTTTTTCCCTAATTTTGTTGTTTTTTAAAGTCCCCCAAACTTTCATGCTATCTTGAAATGGTTTGAAGACCCCTATCCTTTGAATTGCTTATGGTGGCTCATTAACAAATGAACTCATCATTACAAACTATGATCACGGTGAGTCCATTTATACATTTTTAATGTATTGTTATGATAAAAGTCATGCACACTAAAAAGTCCCCATTTGGTGTAGAAAAATAAAATTTAAAATAATTAAAAAATTGCACCCAAAAAAATTATATAAAAATTATATATTCAAATCACTTTCCACACAATTAAAATTTGACTTGGTACACAAATATAATCCATCAAGGTGCAAAACAAATTGTCACCTTATGCAATTTTTTGGTCATTCTAATTTGCTAACACCTCACACAAAACTTAGTTAATATGAATTGCAAGTATGCATAATGATTACGTGTATATAATATATACACTTATGCACCCCAAAACATTTACTCAACATTGTGCAAGTGCAAAAGAAAATATATACATTATGACTAGTGTAAGTGTTATGAGTTGGATTGTGTAAGTTTAAATGATTTAATTACACACACATGGTTGTATATGATGCATATATACATGTTTAAACTTACACAACAAGACTAATCTATTCCATGCCCTAAATGGTTTTCAATATTAACATGTTTTTCAATACTTCAAAAACTTTGTTGGATATATGTTCATAAAATAAAACTTACAAGAAGGTTTGTTGGAAGATTAAGCACCAACATGAACAATGATATTTGTTTCAATTTTCAAATGTTGAGTCATTGGCTAATAACCATCTAAGAAGCAGTTAACATTAAATGAAAACATGCTTTTAAATCATGTTTAAATAGTAAAAACCTTAGTTCAAAAAATTTACCTAATTAAAATCACTATTACAAAATGTGAGTGTAGTTCATTAGTCCCTGTTCATTCAATTGATGAATTCGTTGCTTCTTCACTAATCCCCATTCATTACAACCAATGAATGCACTCAAAATCTAGTGAAATCACTTGGCGTACAAGGACACCTTTTGTTATAGTGAATCTAGGGAATGTTTTTATAATGTTTCAAAAATTTTCAAAAAACTCTTAAACATAAGAAGCAAATTCATTTGCAAGGGAAACAAATGGAGCAAATGAAACAAAACCCGTAAGAGGATTTCAATTCATAGTGTAAGTGAGGACTATAAAATATTAGTTTATTATACATTGAAAAAAAGGTTTTATAAATTTTGTTTCTATGAAATATATGACTCCATATGAACTTGGAATATGGTCCACAAATTTACAGGGGAAATTTTTTGAAGACATAAAAATCTTTTTAGATTTATTTAGTGTAGTTGGAGGGCACAATCCTCATTATAACTTTTTGACCGTGAAAAGCAAACATTTGAAAAACCATAACATCCATTATTGTGGTGTTTTCAAAAACCATTGCATTTCTTTTAAATTTATTTTAAGGGAAAAAACTAGAAATCGATATCCTATAGGTCTTGATTAATGTTGTGTGTATATATGATTTAGGACTTACATTTCATGTAAGTGTTTAATTGGGTTTTAAATGCTTTTGGTGATAGGCCCATTATATGAGTCAAATGTAAAAAATATGTATATACATGGCAACAATATAAGTGTAAGTGTAAAAAGTTTGGGCATATAAGTGTAAATGATATATAAATTCATGGGATTCACACACTGTATATACAACTATTGACATTTACATGCACAACATTGGTCTTTACATAATATAAAGCCCTTGGCCATTGGCTTCATTGAACTTGGGCCTATGCTTAGTTCCACATCGTGTGGCCCTTTATTTTGGTAAAGTTTACATCCTACCATTTTCATGCCCTTTGTGGAAAATTACACCTTTTAGACAAATGCAAAAACACAACTTGCCCTTCCCAAAAAACAAGTTTTATGTTTCACAATATTTCAAAAGGAGATTAAACTCATGCTTGGTTTCTCCCTTTTAAAATGCTCAAAGGATGTGACTGAAACTTGCCCTTTACAAAAAAGATACACAAAGAATTTTTGCATGAAACATAGACTTGACATGTATGATGTGATTATACCTAGAAACAAAATTAATTGTACTTTTCTTGAAGGAACAGTTTAAAGTGCCCTTTAAATTGAAAAATGTTAGAATATTAACCTTTGGGTTTAGAATATGGAATTTTTTGTCTTGTGAATTAGAAGGATTTAACTAGGTTGGGTTCTTGATTTCAAAAAGAACATTTGGTCTCAATTCCAATGTTTTTTTTAATGGAACCTTTAGTCCATTCTTGAGACCAGTTCTTTAGATGTCTAAAACTTTCAGTTTTGGTCATTTCTGCATAGAATTTAAAGCCAATTCAATTTAAAACCAGATTCAATTTCATATATTTTACCATATATTGGATGAAACCTGAATGATGACTATCATTTGTTAGCAATAGTCATCTCCTTAACTTCATATTGAATTCATAACTAATTGAACCTTAGTAGTTTCAATTTTATGAAGGGTGTTAGTACCAATGTTCTATGAGTAATCAAATTCAAGTGTTAAAACTAATAATTCTGGATTAAAATATCAATAACCTAACCTAACCAAATCTAAATATTAAAAAATTGATATAGACCCTTATTTGTGAACAGTAATCATGGTAGAATCGAAATAAAAATGGAAACCTTTTACTTGTTTGTTTTCCCTAGAGGAAACCTTTGAGGACATCCCTAGGTTTCAATGTGTTAAACATGTTCTATTAGGGTTTGGGGTTTCTCCCATCACTTTGCATTTTTTTTGGCATGTTTGCGTTTTGTGGCAACGAACTCCATGTTTCGTTTTTGCACCTTTTTTTTTTGTGGTAACAATTTCCTCTTTGCATTTGTGTTTGTTTTAGTAATAATTTCTTTGAATTTGTGCATTTGAAGTATTGCACTTGCATTTCAACAACAATTTCTTTGAATGTGTGTTTTTGGGGTTTGTGTTTCAATTTGAATTTATGTCCAAAACATCACACCTACATTTTAACAACAATTTCTTTGAATGTGTTTTTTAGGATTTATGTTTCAATTTGAATTTAGAAAATCTAATTTGAATAATTTGTGCATTGCATGTGCACTTCATCAAAGTGAGTTTATTTGTTCTTCATTTCAAAGAATATATGATTGTGTGTGTGTGGAACCCTAAAGTTATGAAATCCAATTTTGTATTCAATTTTGAAGTGGTTCTTTTATGGTGTCATTTTATTTTGTATATGGTTATATTAGAATTTTTTGCAAATTTGGAACCTTAAAGTTATGAAATCCAATTCTACATGGTTCCAATTTCTAAGATGGTTCATTTTTAGTGTATTTTTATTTTGTATGTTTATAAGTGTTTCATTATTTCTTAATGTAAATCTGTAGAACCTTAAGTGAGATTCAATTTTATATGGGTTTTATTTTGCGTTTTCATTTTTTTGGGTGTAATTTACAAAAGGAAATCTTGTCCTTTTTCACTTCCACACATTGCGACTATTTTTTGTTTTGATTACATTTCAATTACATTTGGCCATTTTAAGTTTGCAAGTGGCTTGTTACACTAATTCATGGTCAATATTGTTCATAGTCGTTACATTCACTATATGTTGTTCACTTATGAGTTTGGTAGGTGCAAGTTTTATTTTAGTTTGCTCTTTGCCTATTAACAAAACTACATATTATGCACACAATTACATTTGATTCACATACAATTTGTTGTTCCAAACCATTCAAGTTATTTTTCCAAACTATATTCACACATTTGTCACATTACTATTATTGTTCCATTACTCCCAAATTCTAGACTATTTTTTATAATTAAAATTTGTAATCAGATTTTAATTAATACAATCTAAAAACACAACATATTTAGAATGTACTCATTATTTCCTTACCGAATGCTATTGCTTTCTTGACTCAAAATTGAAAATATCAAACATTTGTAATATAAAAGTTTAGAAATAAAAAATGAAGACATGAAAGATCTATGGTTCATAGTCCAATCAAAACTTTAAACTACATATTGTGTTCTTTATCTTATTCTCCATTAATTCTCTAAGTCTCTATCTTTCAAAAAACCAACTCCAAAACAAATTCAATCAAGAATTTAATCTTAAATCCTTTCCCTCCAAAAGTAATTTGAAAATCAAAACTTAGTAGATATATTAATCATGTCTTGTTAAATCTTTGTCATACACCTAGTAACATTACCTTCCTATTATTTTGAATTTTGTCCTTGAAATCCTTGTTATAATACATGGGAAAAAATATGGCCTTCAATTCATTATGCTAGCCATTTGTGGTTGTTCCTTAATCATTATGTGTTGTTGACATGTTTGTTTGCACCTCCATCTATGCTCCTGTTATAACCTTAGGTGTTGCACTCACTTGATGAACTATGGCCTCATTTGATGGTTTTGTTTGAATTCTTTCTATCCTCTTTAGATTTTCCATGTTGTACCACCTGATCTATGTTCCAATGTCCATGAGCTTTCAAATTAGTCTTTTCGTCAAAAGTTTTTTGTTTATGCCCCTCATATTTTTCATTTTAATGATCCTATCCTCCTTTTTTGAGATTTTGTGGTTCTTTTTCTTATTTTTCTTGTGCCTTTCCAATGCACTTAGGTTCCTTTGCTTCCTCTGTTGGACTAAAAGGTTATGAACTATATGGACTTTTATAAATGAAATTTGGAAATACTTTTTTGAAAGTTGACATGTACCTTTTATATCATTCTTCATCTCTCTTGTGTGCAACCAAATGTTTTTGCATTTTTGGGTGCAAACAAAATACAATGAGCCAACATAATTACTTTAGAAAAGGACTGCATGTCCATTTTCCCCCAAAAAAACTTTTTCATATGAATGAATTTTGGAACAATTGTTTTTTGTTGGAATAAATGTTTATAGTTGTCTTAATACATGATATATATATATTTTATCATTTTTGAATATATATAAAATTTTGAAAGTTTCCTAATTCCTTGTAAATTCATTGTTTTGTTCATAAAAATGATAACAATCATAACTAGAAATTCATTTTTTACATTTTTATGTTTTCTTTTATAATAAACTACAATTTTTTTTAACACGTCATGTAGATTATACTTCATTTATATGTGGTAAAGGAGTTTAAAATTTCTAAAATTTTGGATCAATTTTGGAAAGTTCTTTGAATTTTTAAAGTTTTAGAATTCCACATATTTTAAGGTGTGAATGTTTTTTCAATGTGGCTAATGGGTATTTATCCTTTTAAATTTTTCCCATCAAAATGTTTTTAATTGTATGAATCCTTTTGATAGTCCTTTGCAAAAATGATTCCTTCTGATACAATAGGTGTTCACTTTCAAAGGTCCTAAATCAAAATTCCATAGGTGTTGAGTTCATGTCATTTGAACCCATGGCAAACCTTGGTGTATTTGGTGGTGTGGTTTCTTCTTCATCATTTGAATTTGTCATTACATTTTCAAGTATGTTGGAAAGCTCGACTCTTCCAATTTGCTAATGGTGATACTATCAGTTGGCATCAATTGGTCCATCTCTCTAATATAAGCAAATATTAATGATTCATCAGATTGTTTTTTGCATAGAAGCATTTCTTAGCCAATTTTTTTTGAGGATTGAATTGTTTATTTTACATTTTATTTAGAATCCGAGTAAGTAGTCACACTATTAATGAAATTTCGCATTTTAAAATTTTGGTTCGTTGGGTGTGTTGACCATGGATTGTCTCCAAAAGGTTGTTGCAAGCTATTTATAAACTCCAAGATAAACATTTTTCCAAAATCTAACCTCTATTCGGTTTTTTACATCTACATTTTTTAACTTTCTTTTATTTATAAATGGGTACAAATCTTAGTCTGGCAATGTTCAACAAAAATGTTTTGGATATGTATATGGTGACATGTTACAAATGAATAGACTCTAAATTGGGTTACTTCAATTAAGCCTTTTAAGTTCACAGAAAAAACCTATACTGGATGCCCAAAATAATCCATGTTTACAAAGTCTGTGTTTGGTGACATATTTGTAGGTGTTCAATGAATTGGTGCATTTATAGTTATCATGAGAGCTCTGGGATTTGTTTTGAATTGCCTACATGGTATTCTACAAATGGTAGAATAGCTCCAAAGGTTAAAACAACTACATATGTCTTAACAACCACAAAATCTATTTGCAAATATATTTTAAAATGTAATGAGGAATCAAAAGTTCTTCATTTACTATTCCAAATAACTTGATTACCCTTATAGCTTTTGGCTATGTTGTCCCATTTTTGTTTAGGATCTTTGTTAATACGTCAAGTGTCCAATTTATGGCTTCAACCTAATAGGACTTCTCCACTTCATTGGACTTTGGACCTTCGACCTTTTGTTTCCAATGCTATTCATTGTCATTCCTTTTTGTAGGTGTGATAAAAGTAAAAATCTATGCAAAGAGAAAATGGAACCCTCATGCCATTCAATACATTTGTCGCACCTCACATGATTTTAAGGTGCTAAAAAACAAGTCTTTTATTATGAAATCAAAACAATGTGAAATCTTGTCCACAATTTAAATAACTATATATCTTGTCTGATATTTCATCTAGTGTATGGAATGGGATATCGCACACATTAAAGTCATCTTTATTGTTGTAATTTGGAGCCATGGGTTGCCCCATGGATAGGTTACTGATGTGGAAGAATATTTTGTTGTGTTAGTGGATATTTTTTCACATCGTCAAAATCTGTTAGAGAATATATCTTTTAACATGGATAATTTTTTTTGAAAATATTCCTTCAAGCTCATGTTCATTCATTCATAGCTCACACTCACTTGCTCACTGCTAACGTTCATTTATTTATGATTCATGCACACCCATTCATGAAATAACATCCCTGCTATTTCGTTCAATTTTGTTCATTTTGTCTAATTTCGTAGATATGTTTATTCTATCTCATTATGTCTATTACAAATCAATTGTCAAATTTGTCTATTTTGTTTATTAGATGTTAGTTTTTTTGTGATTTTGGTGGGTTTTTCATTTTTGATTTGTGTCTTGGTTGTTTTTTATTGTTTATGTGAATATCATTTGGGTTTGTTGTTTGTCTGTGGTCCATTGTGCCTTGAAACCTTTTTTGAAGAAATACTTTTCAAAGTTGAAGGTGGACTCAACTACAACCTTGAATAAAAAGTCATTTTCAAGGATGATCTTAGAATGCTAAGACTTTGAGTTATAAATTAGAGTTTTTATATCATTTTTTTTGTTTACAAAGATACTTTGCATTATTGCACATGTATAATATGTAATTTAATGCCTTTTCTAAAGTTTTGTGACAATGTGTGATGTGTACATCAAGCTGCATGATGAAATCCAGGTCAATAAACTTTTGAAATCATAACCCTAATTCCTAACCATATTGAAAACCACATCCACTTCAATAACCTTAAACCCTATAACCAATAACTATCATGAGTTGAAAAAAATTAAATTGAACTATCCCCATAGAGTTTTTAGAATATTTTTGGAAAAATTCAAAATCTTACCCAAAAGGGTAACCAAAGTTATAAAATATATAATGCCCAAAACCGTATGTTCTCTTTAAAAATCAATACCTACACAACACAGGATTTTTGTGAGTATGGAGTTTGGAGTTTCAACAGCCTTCGTGCAAGCGATTATGTCATCAGGATTCATGCCCCTTCCATTGGCCCAGGTTAGAAATGGTGAGGAACATAGTTAGGAACAAAATTCCTACCTCGTCAATGAGATGCTCCAAGATGCATTGAAGAGGCCCAGTAGGATGGATGGGATTTTTTTGACAACAGTGGATGAGGTGGGGAGTGGGTAGGAGCATGACAAAGTATTCACAACCACATGAATTGGAAGTGATAAAAGTTATTAGTGAATGTGAAAAGAAGTGATTTGGCACTTTTCAATTTCATCATGTAATCACATTTCACGACTGCCCCTCCTCTTATCCCAGATCCTTTGCCCAAAATTTTACTCTACTTACTCCGGTTTTGGTAGATGAAAAGGAAAGGCCACAAAAAATCTTAATTTAGGGTTGTCCTTATGTGGTTATTATTTTTGGTGATGAGCCAATCAAAGAGATCTATGACCCAAAATAAATAAAATCCACTTTGGGTGCTTCCCTTTACAAATATTTAATATGAATCACACTAATTCCACAACATTGGAACTTGAGGGCTACAAGTGTTGATGGTTCTCATGTCACCATGACAAGGTGGTGGGGCATTAGAAAACAATTGATGAGTCTTCAGTTGCTTTTTGGAATGAGGCAATTTCAATACAATCATCCAAATGTTTTGAAAGTCTAGATTCTTGGCCTTGTTTTGTGTTGTTCGGGAAGGAGTTCACAGAATTTTAAACTAGACTGATGGCTTGTTTTGTACTGTTCATGAAGGAGTTCACAAAATTTTAAACTAAATGGATGGCTTGTTTTGTACTGTTCAGAATTTTAAACTAAATGGATGGCTTCTTTTGTACTGTTCAACATTTTAAACTAAACAGAAGGCTTGTTTTGTATTGTTCAGGAAGGAGTTCACAGATTTTTGGCACTAAACATCTGCAGTTCACAGAATTTTAAACTAAACCGATGGCTTGCTTTGTACTGTTCAGAATTTTAAATTAAACGGATGGCTTGCTTTGTACTGTTCAGAATTTTAAACTAAACGGATGGCTTGCTTTGTACTATTCAGAATTTTAAACTAAACGGATGGCTTGTTTTGTACTGTTCAGGAAGGAGTTCACAGACTTTTGGAACTAGACATCTGTTCCAAATTTAAAGCTTTTCAAGCTTTTGCTAAACTAGGGCTGGCAATGTTTCGTACTGATTGCAAAGTTCCTATCTTATTTACTTACTTACAATTTAGCGTCATTAAGTGGGCCAAATTGCGCCCGGGCTAGAACCCAATTGACGTTAAGTCTGATGAAGCAATTTAGATCTAACCGTCTGACATTGCATGAAGAATCTAACAAGGATGCCTTGCTGCTGACAACTCATTAATTCAGCCAAAGGTGTGATGGCAGTTAGTGGCAATGAACCTTTAAACCTCTCTCGAACACTTTGATAGGCAGGGCACACCAACAAGAAGTGGTCCTCATCCTCAACCGCACCCAAGTTGCATAATTTGCAGTAACTCTGCTGCACCGGCACCTTCATTGGTTTGACTTGCCTTCCTAGCTCAATCTGCAGCTTGTGATTTGCACAACGAAAACATGCCAAGCTTCTCCTAAGTTGTGCATTGTCTACCCTGGATAGGTATTCTTTGTACCCATACTATGCTGAGCTATTCAACCCCAGATAGGCTCTCACCCTGCTGGAGTCATTTGTAGCCACTTGATGGTGTACAATGTATTGCCTTTCAGCCAACTGCTTGAGGCGAGCACATGGTGGCAGCTGATCGCTATTAATGCACAAATTGTACGTCGATAGTTGTTCATTTACTTGTGCTAGCTGGCAAGCAGGCAATCGGCTTTTTCTACCCATAACATTGTGGTTCTCGAGCAAGACTTTTCGCCTGGTTGCAAGCAACTGCAGTTGTACATCATAAGCTAGCCTGAGCATGCGATCTGAGTCTACCTCATAACTAACACATGAGAGAAAGCGCATGGTCTATTGCCACCAAAATATTTCTAGGGGAAACCTACCAAACTCTACCAGCACAACGTAACTAGATGTTATGGTGCTAACCCCCAGCGACGACTTTAGAAAAGCCCGATGAACCACCTCTAACTGTTCGCGTGCCATGTGGTCTGACCATACTTCACACCCATAGCTAAGCACTGGTTTGACTAGTGCATCAAATAGTTGGCATTATAATGCTGGGTCAAAGATGCGCAGTTTTGCACATCTGCGTCGCAATGCAAAAACTGCCTTTTTTCCTGACATTGCTAACCGCTGTATTGTCGCTTGCATACCTTTTGTGCCGTGTAGCTCAACACCTAGATACTTGAAAGAGTTTAATTGCTCTATAGCTTCGCCCTCATACTGAAAAACTTGACACACAAACTTGCGTGCTTCAAACATAACAACCTTGGTTTTCTTGACATTCACAGTCAACTGACACTCATAGCAAAAGGCTTGCAAGACATCTAGTTGATTCTGCAATCTAGCAGGAGTGTGTGACATGAGAGCTAAGTTGTCTGCATACAAAAGCAAGCGAACAACTAGCTGTCCCAACATTGGTGGTGTGTCACCTTCCAAAGCATTCAGTCGTTTTTCTAGGCCATCTATGAAGAGGCCAAATAGGAGCGGGTTGAGGGGGCATCCTTGCTTCA
>Ga0116227_10003013_pt1 | contig 37840 bp, 28 predicted proteins | sample S1TSphgellanicum_FD_89693 | JGI IMG/M metagenome (GOLD analysis project Ga0116227, IMG submission 89693) | Host-associated microbial communities from peat moss isolated from Minnesota, USA - S1T2_Fb - Sphagnum magellanicum MG | ecosystem: Host-associated > Plants > Peat moss > Unclassified...
CTCCTTTTCCATGTGTGAATAACATGGAATTCACCTCAGGCATGTTCACATCCAAGGTGAACATTCGTCCATTCCTTTCCCCTTTTGTAATCAATTTGCCTTGGTTCTTCATGTCTTCCACAAAACATCCATTTGGGTTGAATGTCACCTATAAACCTTGTTCCACCATTTGGCCTACGGAGACTAAGTTTTTTGTTATGGTTGAAACATGAAGTACATCTTTCAAATACTTTGTTTGCCCATCTTGCTTGGACAATAAAACCTTGCCAATTTGTGTGATTAGATGTGTAATGTCCTCACCAATTTGCACAAACCCTAGTGTCTTCAAATCCTTTGTGTATTTAAACCATTCTCCATGACTAGTCATGTGGTTTGAAGTTCTAGAATCCACATACTAAACATTATTATGTAATACATCTCCTATCATTGAATTTGCCATGTGTTGCATCACAAACATTTGCTCATCACCTTCATTGCTAGTTGATGCATAATTCGTTTGTTGCAGCTTTCCATTTCGTGCATCATGCTCCCTTTGATAACAATTCTTTGCCATGTGCCCAAGTTTCCTGTAGTAGTAGCAATTTGAGTCACTATTTGGTTATTGACCTCGATGACTTCCACCACAACCTCCATGACCTCCACGACTTCCTCGACTTCTTCTTCCTCCAAAGTTTCCTCGTCCACCTCCATGAGCTTGACCTTCATGTTGATGATGTCCACCATGCGAACTTTTGTGTCGACCTCGAAATGAAGTTTTACCACCTCTACTTCTACCTCTACCTCTATTAATATTTGAGTAAAAAACACTTTCTTGTGATCTTCCATTGGATGAAGTACCAACAATTCTCATCTTTTCACTTATAAGTAATGTTATTAAGTCTTGGAAATCGAGAAATGTTTCTCGAACTGCAATTGAAATACGAAATTGGCTATAATTTTTTCCAAGTCCATTCAAAGTGACAAACATTAGATCTTCATCATCTACAAAGGTTGTTATAGATGCAAGAACATCTACAAGGTTTTTCACCTTTGTAAAATAGTCATTAATGTTCATCTTGTTTTTCTATAGATTATGCAACTCTTGTTTGAACTGCATTTTGTGGGCTTGTGTATTGGTGTTATACATCTTCACCAATGTATCCCAAGCTTGCTTGGATAATTTTGTCACAACCCTAGCTTTGGGGCTTGCAACCAAGGCAAAGGGGTTACAAGGTTGCGAGCCAAGAGGAAGCCCGGGAGTCAAGGCAAAGAGGTCGCAAGGGTGCGGGCCAAAGAAGAAGCCCAGGAGTTACATCACATACTCCTAGGAGTGTAAAAAAGTATGAGGGAGTATGAGGGAATGAACCTTCACACTCCCAAGGCAACTCCCACTTTGGGAGATGGAGTCCTGGTGGACTTCCAAAACTTCAAAGAGCAATTTCAGGGGTCAAAACTCAATGGCTTGTGGCGTTCTTTATATCATTGGAAAGCTTTTAGAACATAGATGTCTAAAATGGGCTCCCATTGCTCATTTGGACATCTGAAACACAAGTTATGGCTAAAAGAAAGGCCAAGGGTCAAATTGCCAATTTGACTTTTGACCACAAAAAGTCGGGAATTGACTCGATTTACTTGGATGCAGGGGGCATGCGACATAATGTTACAAAGCTCTTGACGAGAGCTACAACTTTGCCATAGACCGCATCTCGATCCAAGGTCTGTTCGCAAAATTATGGGGCTCCAAAGTCGCGGGAGTCCCAATCGACGCGATTTCGGGACTCCCATTCGAGAGTCCTAGGAGAGAAAAGCCATTTGGATGTAGGCTCCGTGGCTAGCCACAAAGTATACTATAAGGGGGAAGGTGGTGGCTTCCCTCAAGTTCAGGCCGTGGTGAATCTAGTGTGTCCGTGTTGCCCGTGGCTCGTCCTAGCACCAAAGGTGTTCCAACTATGCACTAACCACATTGTGTGGGTTATGTGCAGGCCTATGTGAGTGAGTGAAGCTTGTCAACTCTTCCTAGTCCCATCCTGGAACTCCAACACGCCTTTCTACCCCTCAAAATGTTGTGAACTAGGGAACATGCCTCGACTCCTCCCTCTTCCCTGTCTTCTACTTGGACTCACATTTGAGTCTTTCAAGGAATTGGGAGCGTAGTCATTAATGTTCATCTTGTTTTTATGTAGATTATGTAACTTTTGTTTGAGCTGCATTTTGTAAGCTTGTGTATTGGTGCTATACATCTTCACCAATGTATCCCAAGCTTGCTTGGATGATTTTACATCTTGAATATGCACAATCATGAAATCAAACACACTCATAAAAAGCTAATACAAGATTTTTATTTTTTTTTCATGCTAAGTTTTATTGGCTTGAATTTGTTGTTGTATGGGGTTTCTGGGAGAGGAGGTTTTTTCTCATCACCAGTTATGAATCCCTAGTAGCCTTTCCCCATCAAAAAATTCATAATCCTAAATTTCCACACTTGGAAATTATTCTTATCTATTTTCTCAATTGTAATTTAAGAAAGATCGTCCGCCATCTCTTAAGGCACCACTCAATGTCTTTTTGGGGTTTCACAAATGATTTTAATTCCTTCCTTAGGTTTCTAGGATTAGGGTTAGGGTTTTCTTTCCTTAGGTTTCTAAGATTAAAGTTAGGGTTAAGGTTGAACAAGATGGATCTTACATATGTATGTATGTCTTAAGTATTATACAAAATTATATACTATACATGGGTTTTACGTATATGTACGTATCTCGTATAATATTTCGTATGGTATTAAGTACATAATTACATATCACACTTTTATATGAAGGTCTTGATAATGTATTTGCACTTCCCAATCTTCAAACTCCTTCCTTCAAGTTCTCCCAAGTTGTATTTTCTCCACTTCAAAAAAATTGTTTTGATGTATTCTCAAAACAAATTTCTATCACACCAACTTTGCAAAGCTACACTGCTCACATATGAAATTAAATCCATTTGAAGTGTTGGTGAAACATGAACAACTATGTCTACTACCATCTCTCAAAATTTCAGCTCATTTAATTTCATAAAATGAAAAATCTTGCTACTTCTTTGAAATCACCTCAAACTAGGACCTAAACACAAAATGACTTACAACTCGCTCTTAGCAACTCCAAACTCCTTGAGATTTTGGGAGACACATTAGATATATGCTTTCTGTATCTTTTCAAAATGTCAGCTCTATTGATGATGACCACAAAAAGTTATCACTTTCAAAAGAAACTAACTTCAAAATTAAAACTGAAACTTTAGATGCTTAGATCTCTTTCAATACAAATTTGAATGACATGAAATTTCTCTCACATATATATTCCTTTATGATCTATAGGATCCCAAAACTGCAGATCCAAAAATGCTCAAACAAAGGAGATATGTCCAAAAAATCAAATCTAGCACAGAATCTTCAAAGGTTCATAACTCTCACAAAACATATGCTTTTCTTTTGAAAGTTTGAGAATAGGAGCGTCTTATAGTCTTCTATAATCTTTCCAAGTTTCATTCCAAGATCGTTTCATAGTAGATCTAGATCTAGATTTAAAGGTCTGATTTCCACAACCCTTGATATGTTGATCTCTCACCTCTTTTCTTTTATTTTCTTTCTCTTCACATTCTTTCCTTTCCCCGTTTCTTTTTTGCACTTGACAAACTCCTATGATATTACTAGAGACTCTCAAACTCTAATTCTAAAAACTTTCTAGCTCTAAATCTCTTTCAACTTTCTCATCAAACAACCTAAGCTCTGATACCATGTTAACAAATAGGAGATATATTCAAGAGCAAACATAAATCTTTATTGAAAAGAAACTATAACATAATGTTCACAACACGAAACAACATAACATCAAAATCTCTTCAAGGTTCTTGTCACATGAAATACACAAACTTGTGTAATGAAAAAAAGAGAACCAAACCATCAACACCAAGATATTTAACAACAAGACCACACCACAAATAACCAAACTAATATAAGTAAGAAAAGTAATTCAACCTTGTGAAAGTAACCTAATTACTTTCCTACTCCAGTAACTAATGAAACCTAATTAGTTGAGCTTGAATTTTCAATAGGGTAGCGGAAGTAAAGTATCAAGTAAACCAATGCATGTATTTTGGAATAAAAAAGTACATCCAAATTTTGACTCGACCACATCTAACCATCTATTTAGTTTTTTGTTTATGGTAGTGGTCATTAGATGGAGTGCAATATGAAAGGCAAGAGGTTGTGGATGGCATCCAAATTCTAGAAGGTACTTTCAAACCGCGTTCAAAGCTTCATGACATCATCCCTGACAAGCCCTACAAGGAATGTAGCTATCAAAGGTCTCATTCCCCCTTGTTGAAATGAACATAATTACTACCAAACTTACACAAATTCATTTGTTAAGATTGAAGGAAAATTGGACATGTTCATTTCCAAGGATTAAAGAAAAATTGCATGGGTGCCTCAATCACATTGTGATGCATATTAGCTCCTTTGCAAAGTGGCTCAAACTTGCAAGGTGCTTCAATTGTGCTACTATGTTGATTAATTCCTTTGCATTGGATTAAAAATCACTTCACCTTCTTTTGCTAACTCCATATATTACACTTTCCTTTCTTACTTCCATGCCAATGGTTATAATGACAAATCTTTCAATAGCAACAAGTTGAAGCCTATTTCTACATCCCTTGTAAGGCAAATAGGAGGTATTTTGTCTTCCATTTTTTAACATACCAAGTTTGTTGCAACTTGAATGAGGGTAGTATAAACTTTTTATAATTAGTTATGTGACGAAGTTGAACTCAAGACATGAACGTTTGCCAATATCCATAAGAACTTGTGTTTAAGGTTGTTGAAATTGAATAGTCCTAAGACCAACTTTGGTTGCAACTCCTCATTCCTTTATCAATGCCTATAAGTTATTTTTGGGTTTAAGGTTGAAGCCAAATATTACTTCCAAATATTGTGCAGCTCTTTTAAATTACTTCAATGCTTACAAGTTTGTGGTGCCCATTGTTGTTGAAATTATATAACCCTTAACAATGCCTCGAATTATTTACTTTCCAATGTTGTTAAAATTAAATACTCCTTCGAGGGCAAGTATGATTGGGTGGACCCACAAGGAACATCATGTGCTTAATTCATAGAAGGGCTAGATTTAGGAACAATTTTCCTAAATGTAATAAAATATTTTGTACATTGGTTTACATCACCAAGTTAAATACATTCAAAATATTTTAATGGTTCATGTTGATCAAGATTTGAACATGTTTTGATGTTCCTAAACATTTCCTTAATAAAAAATTCAAGAAAGTAACACAAAAAAGTCTTGAACATAGGAACCTCTCAAGAACCCTAAATGATCTTAGTTTTTTTTTATTCCTTGTTCTAGAAGATTGCCTATGATGTTTGCCTAGGGGTGGTGAAAAACAAATTGGTTGAAATATGTAACATGAATTATTTACTATTTTTTTAACGTAAGGAAAAGTACCCATTTTATAACCACTTGAAAAAAGAACAGTTTTTTTGGACTTTTAAGCTAAATTTTGATTGGTTCTGGTAGGGGATGTGAAGGGCCATTTACTTACACCAAGTATTTATCAAAAAAATTAAGCCTTAATAGTCAAATCTACATCAAAAATTTATGGCATTCTTGGAAAAAATGTAGTCTAGGAAAATGATTTTTTGAAAATTGTCCTCCCATAATTTGAATGTTGATTTACATCTTGACCATTGAATAATTTTTTGACCAATCATGGTCGTTGGTTTTGGTGGAATAGGGTTCCATGTTTTTATTTCCTATTACGGTGCTGAGAGAAGTTGGAGGTTGTGGTAGTGGGCCGTTGTGAAATGTTCCTTCTTGTTGGTGTTCATGATGCTTGGAAATTTAAAGGTTATGGTGAATGGGAAGCTATCAAGCACTCCCACCTTCACTAAGTGCACAAATGATTATTCAAAAGCAATTTTAAACCAAAAGTTAGATTAAACCATTACAAAAGCATTGAAATGAAAATGTGCCCAATGGTATGCTCTAGTAAGAAAACAATACTTTTAGTTGTCCCAGTTGTATGTAAATTGAAGTTATAGGATATGTAATTTAGCATTAGGAGGACCCTTCACCATTTTACACATGATACAGGTGTCTTCTTCATTTCCAATTGATCCCAATGTTTCAATATTGTGCTTGTTAATTTTCAGAAAGATTGATTATCATACAAAAAAAATATTGGGGTTACATGTCTATGCTAAGCTTTGTCCAAATCTAATTGTGTCGTTAATTTATGTGTTTGGAACATTGTTGAATTTAAGCCACCAAAAACCCTAAAAACCTTGTGTTGTCTACAATAGGTGGAATTTGCTATTGTTATATTCCAACATTAACTTTGGTCTTTAGACTTCTCTTTTCGCTCACTCATGCATTGCCAGACTTCCTTTTGTCTAAGTACTATGACTATTATAATTTGGACAAACAACTGGGGTGTAACTTTTGATCTACAACTGGGTTTTTGACCTTTTCTACATTTCTAGATTTAGGTTGCATGAGGAAATTTAAGTTGTAATTCAAGCTTTGGAATCTATGTCGAAAACTTATGCAAACTGTGTGAAGTTGACCTAAAGGTTAAGTTACAGTGGAGAACATTGTGTTGCTATACTTACATCATCTATGCTTCAATTCATAATTTGTGGCAATGTCTACGCATTTTTTGTTTCATAAGTCTAAACATTTAGTTTTTTTTTAAGGATAGATGTTTTCTGACATGTAGTGACACGCTCCCAAGTCCCTAATTAGACCCAAGATGGGTCTAAGTTACTCACACAACGGAATTGTGAGGAACTTGGGCACGCCCCCAACTCTCAGCACTAGAAGGGGTAGAGGGGCGTGTTGAAACTTCGGGATGGGATTAGGAAGAGTGACAAGCTATTCACTTACTCGAACCTGCATCAAACCAACCAACAAGTTGGTTAGTTCACTTTTTGGAACACCCGTGGTGCTAAGACAAGCCACGGGCAACTCTGGACTCATAAGACTCACCACGGCCCGGACTCGGGGGAAGCCACCACCTTCCCCCATAGTATACTTTGTGCCTCTCCGCGGCACCCACATCCAAATGGCTTTTTGTCCCAGGACTCCCAAGTAGAAGTCCCGAAACTATCCTGGTTTGGACTCCCTAGACTTTGCACAATCATAACTCTTTGCTTAGACCTCCAATTGGGATGAGCTCTAAAGAAAACTTGTAGCTCTCCTCGAGAGCTTTCCAACGGTGTGTTGCACTCCACCTGCACGCACCGGGGTCGAGAGTCAAATTGCCAGTTTCACTCCCGGCCTTTCTTTTTGCCATAACTTGTGCTGCAAATGTCCAAATGGCCCATGCAAGGCCATTTTCAACATTTACATTTCCCTAGCTTTCCAATGATATAATAAAATGCCCTAATGTAAAGTGTTTTGACCCCTGCAATCGAATTCTGAAGTATTGGGAGTCCCAAAGGACTCCCAAGACCCAACTTTGGGAGTGTGAGTTTCATCCTCACACTCTCCCAAAGTAAGGTTGCAACATGTAATGCTTCTGAGGCATTCTTGCACACCTTCAACATGAAGATATGCATTCACAAAACTCGCTTGGAAGTGCAACTACCATGTAGTTATAATCTAACAAGTGAGGTGGTTCAATGTAATGCAATGAAATTCACTAAGAATCTAATGCGTTGTGTCCACTTGGAAGATACAAAGACATCATGGGAGAATCGTAAGTCACCATGATGGAATGTGAAGGGGCATTATGTTGATGTTCATTCAATGTCACGTTTGATGGTTGAACCCCTTTTGTTCCATTCGTCATAACATCTACACACAACCTCCTAATCTAACATGCATTAGATTTTTGAAAAGTTAATTTAAAAAAGAGCCATGTTACAAAATCTTATAATTTATTTTTATTTTTTGATCAAGAGTTAAGCCTTGGGACTAAAAATCACTTTGCTTAGATTGAGGAAAAAATAAACAAATTCAACCCCCTCTACTTCCGACAAGTGTAACTCCCTTACAACAAACCCAATGATGTTGAAATTCGGAGAGAACCTTTTACACCTCTTAAACAAGAATTGTTTTAAGTTTGACACAAATCCAATGGTGGATTTGGGAGGAAAACCTATTTGAAATAAAACTCCAGAAGCTTTGTCATGGAAATCCTTCCATGAACTCCCCTACAACACCCTCTATTCTCAGCAAGTGTAGCTCCCTTACAGCCAAACCAATGATGCTGAAATTTAGAGAGAACCTTTTACACCTCCTAAACAAAAATTATTTTAAATTTGACCCAAATCCAACGGTGGATTTGGGAGGAACAACTATTTGAAATAAAACTCCAGAGGTTTTGTCATGGAAATCCTTCCATGAACTCCCCTATAACACCCTCTACTTCCGGCAAGTGTAGCTCCCTTACAACCATACCGATGATGCTGAAATTTGGAAAGAACTTTTTGCACCTCCTAAACAAGAACTATTTTAAATTTGACCTAAATCCAACGGTGGATTTGGGAGGAACAAATATTTGAAATAAAACTCCAGAGGTTTTGTCATGGAAATCCTTCCATGCTTATTTCTTGCACACATCTTTTTCATGAACAACACCTTTCCACACATAAGAACTAATCTTTTTCTCACACATTCCTTTTCTTCCTTTCCCCTTCCCTCAACACAAGATACTCCTCTCTCCCTTGGTGAGCCTCCATGACTTTTCCTTGAACTTGTTCCCCTTGTCCAATGGAAGCTTCGAAATCCTCCCTTCTAATCAATGGCCTCCTCATCCTTCAAGAGCGAATGAGAATTGAGAACGATTTGCCCTCCAATTGATTTTAGGATAAGAATTTTTGGGCCCAATGAAACACAATAAATATTCCATCTTCCAATTAAATCGAATGGCAATCCTCATGATAATGGGATTGAAGGATTCATCATTCCCCTTATATTGGATATCTTGATGAGGTTCTTGAATTTGATCCTTATCCTTTCCGTCCGTTGACCCTCACATCCTACTTTTTCATCCTAATTATTTCAAGTAACTAACTACTACGACAATTTATCAATAGTAACAAGTAAACATCCTTGAGTCCTTACTTGAGTAAATTAATTCAATGGTTGAAGTAACATCCCTGCATACCATTTACTCTTTTGATATCCCCTACTTATTTTTTCTTCCATGCACTAATTAATTATGTAGTACATAGTAAATTGGAATTAAAATTTACATCATCAAAAACCCCCACATATTTCTAGATCCACCATCGAAATTAAGGTTTAATGAATCCATTAGATTTAGGATGTTCAATTTTTCATGAGGTTCCACTGTCACTCCCACACCTTACACCTACCTTAATTTGTTAAATAGAAAAGCTTCGACCCCTTCTGAATGCAAATACCCCATTATCTCTGTTACCCTCTTGGTTTTTATTGATGCGGGTGAGAATTTAGTCATGGCGAATGATGTCGCTATGCTTTCAAATCCTCGAGTTTCACTAGTAGAAAAAAAAAACTTGAAAAAACACCACTTGATGTGAATATCTTTCAACGGTCGCACGAAGAAGAACCATCTAGAAGAGTGATGTGCACTTGAATCGATCGTTCGGCATGGGATCGTCAATTGTCTACTAACCCACATGCTTTAGCAATCTATTTAGAATTTGTTCCTACTTGTGGAGCCGCACCAAAAAGGTTTGAAGAGTGTGAATGTGAAAACGACGATGTTCTTTGTCATTATCAAACTTGGGTTCCCTGTGATGGCCATTATCGTTAGCTATGAGGCCCAATCAATCCCCTTTCCATGGAGCATTGAACCAAATACCTAGCTCGCACCATTCGTCACGTTCTAGAGTTTTTGCAATTGTGATCTATCCCTTAAAGTTGTTTACTAAGTTGTAATTCACTTGAAGCCACTCAAGTGGAAATGTTAATATTTAAGTTTGATTTTGATTCTATTTAAGAGTCTGATAAAAATGAAGACTAAATAAAAATGTATTAAGACTGCATCCTAAAAATCTTTCAAGTACATCATTCGTGCCTAAAGATTATTCTACAAACTAACTTAATATTGTCATGGCAAAATGTTATTATTAATTATGGGCTTGTATTCCCAATATATCAATAATTCACATCTAATTTTACATCCCCTTTCCCTTCTCTACAACATAAAATAATAATGCACTTAAAAAGGTTTACTAGGTCCTAAAATTAATTAAGCCTTGCATCAATTTAAATAAAAGAGTCTTCTATGCTGAAATATCCAAAGGTAAATTCAACTCTTAATAATTATTACTTAGAGGTTTATTAATATTCAAATCATTAATACTGAGGAAACTATGGAACTAAAGATTAACAATTTGTGGTATTATAATCCATGATTCACAGTGGTCTCCAAATACATTAAAGAATATCTTTAAGTGCTTAACTTGATCTCAAATTAATGTTATTCTTATGTAGGGACTACACTAGAGTGTGGTGGAGTTGAGCAATGAATTAAAAGCTAGAGTATGGAATGACTAAACCACTATGGAAGATATGGACTTAGCTATCCACACAAGTATGCAAGGCTAGAAATTTGTGAAAATGAACTTGAGGTAATAATGAATGATCTTTTATAGACTACATGACAAACAGTATGTTGATCATGGAGATGTCCATTATGAATTCTATTTCTTTAATATTGTAGTTTTGTTTTGAGGATGCACCAAAAAAAAAGTTGAATTGAAGGGGGTTTGAACAATATACTGTTATAAATTAATGTTTCATTATCCATCCTTCATGGATTATGTTATGTTGGAGAATGCAAAAATGAACTAGCAAGTATTCTCAAAGCCTATTAGTTTCAACAACATCATTCGTCATGTGGCCCAACAAGCCTTTTCTACAAAATCTTTCCATAGATTTTGAAAAATTAGGTAAGTAATAGTCAATTTTAGACAATAAAATTTGTCACAATGTTTTTTTGTGCTCAATGTTATTAGCTACTTGGATGTTAGAAGCAATCCCAACATGTAAAGGATCCTTGACCTACTCTATAAATAATTTTATGTTTTATGCATCTATCATGTCTCCTTTAGATAATGGGTGTTATGGGTGCAAAGGGGTTCAATGCAATTAATGGATTAACTGTGGATGTTGCAAAAATGGACACATGCTATTAGGGATCTTCACCTTTTATAGAAAGTTTCATAGCTCCCTTATTATCATACTTTATTAAGTGCAAAAGTGATATACTAAAAGGGAAACACTTTGTTTGTTAATTATGTGTAATTGAATGGCATTGAACGCCCATTTAAATTATTATGTACAAGCTTTTTCTTTCTAGAGTCCTCTACCTGCTTAATTATATCATCTAAATCAAATCTAAGGTGGCTTGGTCTCCAAATATAATGTGAATGACCAAGATTTTTAGCTTGAAGTTGCATGCTTGAATTAAAGGTAAAACTTGGAGTGGCAGGTGATGGTAGAAGTTGATTGTGGATTTAGGGTTGAAGATTCGGAGCTTCATGAAGATTTGAAGGAACATGGGGTCCTTTCCAAAGCTAGTTGTAGATTTGGCATGTGAACTTGAATACATTGTTTTGAAGAGAAGCATCCTCTACTGAAAGCTATAGAGCCAAAATAAACATTTTTTTAGAGACTTGCTGCAAAATGTTTGAAGTCTCTACAGTGGTAAACGCCTTAGTGGAAAGTGGTTAGCAACTTTTTCCTTTCATACATATCCTACATTTAAATTGCATAAAACTAAATGAAAGATGATTACATGTGTAGAGGACATCTTATGAACATGGTGACTTCACAAACCATGAATCATTGTTCAATTCTATGTGTCAAATGGTTTGGTATATATTGTTTTTGGCCAAGATTTGAAATTTTTCCTTCTAGACTAAAAATGAATATTTAATTCATGTGTTGATTACATGATGGCATGAAATATGGGTAAGTTCTATCTTGCACGCTGCTTGAATTAGTGATTGGTTTATGAAAATTACACATAGAATGTTATAGGGCATGCTAACCAAAGTATCTAGTTGCTACCATTCATTGTGATGCAAGATGATGAAGCTAGTGGCAAGATTGGTTCATAGTCATTGGCATTACTATGAAGGCAATGGTATGATACTTGTAAGAATTATTGTCCTATTCATTACATTGTTGATGCAATGGTTACCTTCAAATTAGATTAATTTGTGGATTTCTTTCTACCATCTCATCTACATGCCATGAATTTTTTTTCTTACATGTACATTAAACAGTATAATGATTACATTTGGATCAATGTAATGTGATAGACAAGTTTTTATAGTTCATTTGTGTTTATAATTAGGTCTTCAATGATAACCATAATCTAAGGAAATGATCTTAAATTCATTATTTCCATTGATGTGTTGCGCACTATAAACAGTTTAATCTCACTTTGTGATTAATGTAGTTTGGGGTACACTTCAATCTTTCAAAGCTTACCAAAATCTAGTGAGTCTATTGCTATCCACATCCACCATTCTTGTGTTTGTTGACTTAATTTGCTATTCTACAATGTAATATTTCTAGGGCAATTCAATGTCGAAGTAGCATTGAAAGTTGCAACATGTGACAACAATTGTTACTTAACTAAACATTTACCATCCAAATCTGTGAATTAGGTTAGAGCAACTTTTACACCCTTTTGTAGATCTTAGATATTAAGCACATATTTGCAAAATTTGAACAAAGTTGTAATATGTTTAGGTTTAGTGGTTATTAACAAGTTTGTTGGTTTTCATAGTTAATCTAGTTTATAGCATAACTACATAAAATTACACATCTCATTTGTGATGGTTATGTTGGTTTTGGTTAAATTTTCTTTAGCTTGCATCTAACATCAAATCTCTTCTATCTTATAATAAAATAATAACTAAGTAAAATGCACAGTGGGTAGGTCCAGAGGGTCAATTATTTTAGTTTATTGTTACATCTAATATTTTCATCAAGGGGTGACAATGATGGTACACACTAGACAATGAAATGGTGAGGCAACTCATATTTGCCTAGACGTTGTTGCTACAAGGAGATCTACCTAGAATGATTGTGCAAGGAGGTTTAGAGAGCAATAAAGATTTTAGATGTGAATTGCAGCGGCCATTATTGCTAAACCTACTAATCAAATCATTACATATTTCAACGTAAATAGGTCAACTAGAAAATTTGTAGAAAGAATTGTTAAGAAGTGGTTTTACCAAACTACACAAAGAGGTCTAGAGTACCAGAAGTTGTTGTTTCCTATGATTTTGAAGAAACCAATTTGGAAAGATGTATTGCCAAATTTTGTCTAACTGGAAAATGCTCATAACACTATGTAGAGCTTATCAAGAAGATGGCAATATGTCAAAGGTAACCACTCCAAAGATGACCAATGTGTTCAAAATGTGTTTATTCCTATGGTGGCGTCGAGCTCCTTTATTAACATTCGCGAAACTAGTTTATTAATAAGGATTCATCAAAGAAATTTCAAAAGAGGGATGGATAGGTGGTTGGGTCTTGAGTCCCACATGGATAGAGCTCTTTGGGCTTTATGTGATAGGGCAAAAAGGAAAGATGTTTTATCCTTGGAGGTTTATAACGTGGTTGTCAAGTTTTTGATTGATAACATTCAAGTCAATCCCAACATGAAAATGTTGTAAGGAGGCAACTTGCTCAAAAATCATGGGAGTCACATCTAACCCACCTTCTTTTGGAATCCCAAGTATGTTTCTCTTTTACATGACACACCATTAATGCAGCATTAAGTTTATTGACATCACATGTTTCCATGACATCTATATAGGGGTTGCAACAAATGTTTGAATTGATCAACTAGATTAGAACTATGAATTGATTCCTTCCTTATTAATTGTTTATCATTGAAAAAAAATTTGAAATACCTAATTCAAGCCTTCATGAATATCCATGACCACTTACTTCATTCCTATTTTACATTGTTGATCTAGAATGGCCTTAGTCTTGGAAGTCCTAGTATTCAAGTTTTCCTTGTAATACTTGAACATTTGGGCATTCTTGAGTTGATTACTTTATGTGGGTCCTTACCAAGTATGAATTTTCCTTTTTGTTTCCTTCAATTTTTTATGCAAGGATCATGATTACTAGTTATTGTAATCTATACTTAAAATTTCCTGTACAAATAGGAAGCATACATCATGTTTACTATAACTTTTAATGATATTATTAACATTTCCTTTATGATTTCTATTTTCAAGTATGTTTCCAGCTCAAAAAAGGATTTGGCTACATGTTTCCTTATGTAAATAATGTAAGGAAGTAGCCATTTCCTTATGGTTTTTTCCTTTTTACTTTTCCTTTACTTATTGTTTTGTTCAATATTTGGAGTCAATGGATTTTATTTTATTTTTTTTCTAAAATGAACCTAGTTCCCAATACTTTTTGCTTCCTAATTAAAGACAGATTTCCTTATCATTGAAAACAATTTTCATGAACTTGTACTTCATTTTTCCTAAAGGTCATGATCAAAGGAAACAAAATTGTTCCTTATACTTGTATGCAAGTCTTCAAGGATTGACATTAATTCTTGCTCATAGAACTTGCAACTATCTTTTTACACTCACTTTGTGGAGTAATCATAAGATGTGCAAATAAGGTTATGAACTTTCGAGAGGTTAAAGCCATGGTTCATCAAAAGATTGAAAGAATTCAATTCTTGTTGTTGCAACTACCATGTACAAATGGCAGAGTTGAAAGATGGATACAACTCAATGCATGCTAGGCTTTTTCATCAAACTACATGTGAAACTTGTGATCTTTGTAAGCCACTTGGTGAAGTAGCATGTGTTGCTAACAAGATAGTTATGACTAGTGTGCAAAATATGTGTGACCAAATTCTTTATCCAAAAGGAGCAACATATGAGTTTCACAAGTTAAAATGCATTCAAGGTGATTGTTTTGCTTGTGGTATTTCAACATTGCAAGTTTATCTGAAATTGACATCAATTATGTGACAACAATTTCAGGGCGTCAATTTGAGAAAGTTCTGGTGGGAAGGTCAAATGATGGCAAAGATCAACATGCCTTTCGTCTTGAGTATAAATAAAACACTTCCTCATGTGATGATTACATTCTTGAAGCCAAAGTTGAAGGAATTTGTTGTTCACAACTTTGAGGCAAAGTGGCAGGATAACATGTTTAAATTGTGTTTGTAGAATGTATCTTTTGACTAGATTCTGTCAATTGTGGATTATGTTGAAAACTATTCTTTCCAGTGGCAAAATGAAATATAATCTCAACATTGGTTTAGTTTTCAAGTCACCATCCTTGTGCATTTATCTTTTAGAGTTCGTGAACATTGGGATGGGAACCTTGACACTAGGATTGTGACAAAGTACCACTTTTATATTAGCGATAATAAAGTGCATGACAACTTGTTTTTGCAACAGTGTTTTGGGCTACACAAGCAATACCTCCAAAACCAAAGCTACCCACTCCTTGTAGAACATGTTGTGTTTTTAGATGGATGTTCCTCATGATTCAAATGTGGAGTTTCTCTTTTATGTTGCACATTATCCATCACCAACCAAGCGTGAAGAATTGCCTCTTGGAACATGCATGTAGTGGAATTATTTTGGTAGTGGACATGGTAAAGGAAGGTGGGATGGAGCTAGACCCTCTATAAAACAAGCCTTGAGGTCTGAACAGGCTAAACCCAATGGTGTCTAGCTTCATAATGCTGAGGACATTGTGAAGTTCCTATAAGGGCATTTTAATCAAGAGCATGTAGGTTATACACAAGTGCGGAGAGATGTTCACCGTTTGTTCTATGAAATCAAACTTGCTAATGTGAATTGAAAGCAACAAGTTAATGCACACATAGTTGTAGAAATGCCTAGCTTGCATCAAGTACGTAATGTTGGATTAAATAAGATCTCATTATACATATGGAACTTTTCTTGTTTTTGCAAGTTTTGTATAGATGGTGGTGATGGTCCATGTGACCATCTTGATTATGTGCCAAGGTTCTCTTTGATTCGATTGGTGCCTTGTAGACCAAAGGATGTTAAAAATAAGATTAAGGAGGATAATTGCTTAATTAGCAATGATAGAGAAATGTTGGTGAACATTTTGCAATCATTGTTATGGAAGATAATATCAAAGGTGATGACTTTTGGATACTTATATGTGAAGAAGATTTGGCTATGGTTGACGAGGTCAACAAGGTTGATTAGTGGGGGTAGGAAGTATACAAGGGAGAACAAATTATAATAGGGAAATACTACAAAAGACAAGGGCATAGCTTGCAATTTATGTCTTGTGTGATGGAGGGCCAACTTTCATTTACTCACATTTAGTGATTGTAGCCAAATTTAGTACGATTGTTGTAAGACACAGATAAAGGGGCGGAAGGATTGGAGTTCAAGTATACATTCTTCCCATGGATGCTTTCAACCATATTCAATCCATGTTAAGTGCAACATGATAATGGTATCATTATGCCCTCTTGTCTATAAATGGCTTAGAGTTTTTAAATAGGTCTTTAACTTGTGTGATATATTGTTATATTGCATAGTTATTAGGTCAATTACTTTAATTCCACTAACTTTTGTTATTTTTAGAATCAATAGGGTTCATATGGGCTCATGTGAAACTTTGTGAGACACAAAAAATTTCTTTATCATCTTGTCAACACCTTGATAACACAATTTATTTTTTTTCTAATAGGTAACAACTTGGAGTAAGACAAGATCTACCACAAAAGTAGGATAAGATGACAATGTGAGTTCACAAAATCTGCCATAGAAGTTGTGATATATAAAATTACTTTGGATTTAACTTCAATTTCTTGCAGAAATTTTGGACACAATTTTGTCACATGAGGTTACTCTCCACTAGAACATGTAGGTTTTCAACTTGGTTGGTACCATGCGTTTGACGAAAATATTGCAATTTTATGGGCAACTTTGTTCTAAATGTTGGTAGGCTTCATATCATATCAAAATTAATATCTTTATATTCAACCTTTCAATTTTATGAAACTATTAAGTTTCTATAATGACTTATAGCAGGCATGTTTTTAATATCATTGTAGCTTATCCTAGATTTAGAGTTGATAAAATTCCTTTGTGTTTTTTCCTATCCTTTCTTATAATTTGCACAAATGAACTAGCACTAGGTCCCACAAATTAGTGATCTAGAGAATATCTAATTATTTATTTGTAATTGTGTATTTTAATTCTAGTGACATTATTGTGCTTGCAAATTGACATCCCAATCTTTTTTCTTTTGGTCAATCACAAATTGTATTGGAAATTTGTTTTGCAAATCATTTTGGCATAATCATGGGGTACCAAAGCTATACCAAACCTTACCTATAGAAGGTCCCGGTATGCAATTTCTCAACTATCTCTTAGGAGACATCTCAAAGCCCTTGACACATTTGAATTTTTAACTTAAAAGAGGATAAAAAGGTCGATAACATTGAAAGCATTGTGCATTTGGGTTAATTGAACTCTATGTGTTTTCTTCACAGTAGAAATGTGAATATGAAACTTTTTAAATTATTTAAAAACTTGGCAATGGATAACCTACACATCAATGTTTTTAGAGTTTCATTGAAAGGACATGTTAATCAATGTGGATCAAATAAGAGTACACAAAAATTTCCAGGACATGTGATTATTATGGGACCTATCACCACACAATTTAATGACTATAATGTAGGTTGTAGTGAATTTTGTTGTCCTTCTCAAGGTCTAAAATTTTTTGTATGAATTATATAACTCTTTTATTTTGTATTGTCTATTGGAAGAGACCCTGGGTGACACCTACAAACTAGCTACAAATTGTTTAACCATTTCATGAACCTTGGTCAAACAATTGCATTTGCAATGTATAATCAAAGGTAATGATTTTGATGGTCTTACCAGCTTTGTAAAGGAGATAATGATTCACCAAGGATAAAGTTGACTCTTGTTATGCTTAGTGTATGTCCCCTACCCACCCTTTGAAATAATATTTGCTTTGATTAAGGAAAACCATAATAGATGGGGATTTTTAGATTTTGTCAACAAAAATGGTAAGGGTTTATGGACTTTTATTTTAGTTGGTAGAAGCCTCTAAATTCATCACATGTTCAAACCAAATACACAATGAAATGAAAGCCAATTTTCATTTATTAGAAAGATCTAGAATCCATTGAAAACTTGAGAAATTAAATTGTGATTTCCTTTCACAAATCTCCAAACATATTGAACTCAAACGATCTATTTAGATCAAATTTTCACTCATCATATACATATATTTTTAATTTTTTTCCCTTCATAATCTTTCTCCCAAAAAATCTATATTGACAACAAGTTCCTTAGTATCAACAAATAGACAACAACAATTTCATTCTTTATTGGGGGGTTTTTTTTTTGCTATTTGAAATGTGTTTTCATAGCTATGAGCTGATGAAACTTAGTTCTAAGAGCTCTGGCAATTTCTCGAGTTTGAATAACTCTACAGTCATATGTGATCTTGTGTGATTTTATGTGATAAACTATGTAGCCATTCCTTAACATATCTTCCTAAACTCTAAAATGCAAATGCCTTCAAAGAAATGCCTATCATTGTTTAGTTTTCAAATAGTTGTTTTATTATGGCCTCCCAATTTGTTGCAAGAAGTCTTTGCTTGCACATTTTTTCTTTTTCAATCCCCTTGTATGTCAAGTTAGTTTCTTGTTTGTTGCCAAGTTTGGTAAATTCTAAGAGAATGGTGTTTGCAATGGTGGTGGTGGTTTCATTCTTCTTCTACCTTTCAAAGTTTTGATGTTGTAGAATTTTGCCTAAATGTGCTACTTATTTATTGTGGTTTAAATGGCAATGGTAGTCATGTTTGGGTGTTTTTTGGATATATATTCACCACAATTTTCTTTACATGGAAAAGATGTCAAGAGGAAGGTATCATCAGTATTGACAATCACATAATGATTTTGATTCCTTAGATGAGTCCTCCTCATATGAAGATATAATATGCCTTTTGCATTACGCCAAACCTGTGAATGATGGAGATGATGAAGCCACTTCTGCAATAGCAAAACCTCTAAGACCCATCTTGAGAGTAGGAATGCATCCATTAAGCCTATAACCATCTGTAGATACTCTGAAGACATGGAGGATGAAGATAAGTTTGGGGAAAGGCAAGCTTTTCTACAAAAAAAAAATTTCAACCTCTTAATGTGCCCAAACACCCAACCCACAAATCATGCAAACCTCTTCAATGCAACCCAAGTATGTCAAAGCACCCAAAGATGTCACAACAATCTTTAGCTACTCTAATTACTAGGATAAGGAAAATGAGTTTGTGGAGCAGTCAACTTCTTCAAAGAAATGGTATCAAACCAAGGATTGTGATTTGGTTTCATCTTTAGCCATCTCAATCCAATTCCTGGTGACAAAAGATAAACCTTAACTTTGAAAAATGTGAGCACTCTCACAACTCAGAATGTAATAATAAAAGCAAGAGTATTGGAGTTTAAGAACATAAAGAAAATTGGGCAATGAGTGATTTGTAATCCTATGCAATGCACAAACCATAGGAGACTATGTCCACCATCAAGCATTATCAATGGACCACTTGACACTGGAGGTGTTATTTTGCTGCTCTACAATACTACTTTTCCTCTCAACAAATGCAAGTTTCTTGGTGTTATTTGGATAAAACTTAAAATAATTGGACTACAAATGAACCATCAATAGAGATAATAACATGATACATCTGATTCACTTGGTAAAACTTTTTAAACATATTACTCCAAGTTCAAAAAATCAACAAAACAAATAAATAATGTCGTTCATATATGTTGTAGGATATGCCAAAGTTATCTAATTGGAAAATATGTCAAAGTTCAAAAAATGTCCAACATTGTTCTTAAGCTACTATGAAATGATATACGTTAAGTATTAAACGTAAACAATGTAAGAGATCATTTTCTCCCATGCTTGTGGCGAGTTTTTAAACTCTTGGAAGGACTACTAGCCATCAACTTTTGAACCTCTTTACTTGTTCCTATTTTCAGTCCTATTGATTTTGTTAATAATGTGGCTAGAGTATCAACTGGTCCTTCCACCTTAATGACCTTTTTTGGTAAATTGGAAGGAATTGCTAGTTTTTTCCTCTTAGATTTGGCTAGTTTCTATGATGTGCATTAAAGACTATAGTACCATTGTCCACAATAGGTAGATTATGACCAAGATTAGAACTTGGACCAAAGAAAATGTCTTCACATTGTGCTATTACTTCTAGAAAAACTAAATTTGGGTGACCTTCATTATCAGGTACTACATTTGAAACTAAAGGAAGGTTAAGTATTTTTACTTCAAAAATTAAAAGGAGGTCAGCCTAATTAGGTACTATTTTTGAAATTAAAGGATGCAGACTATCACTAGAAGGTTATACTTCCTTTCCATTTACCTTAAAAGGAAGGTAGTCACCTTCATCATCAAAATATTGTTCATTAAAATGTAAAACAGAATCCTCACTCACTACTTGCATGCCCATGTCATGTAATGCAGACATAACATATTTTCTTTTGGGTATATATTCATGAGGGATGATATTGAGCAAATCAAACTCACCATTACTACTAGTTGCTTCAGTAGAATTGAAATCATGTTTTATAAATGTGCCTATGTCCACACATGATGTTTGTTCCAGTCTATGATTTCTATTTAGCTTTTTGTTATTGTAGAAAACTTTAAGGGTGATTAAAGAATTGAATGTTTGAAAAAGACCTAATGGCTTTAGTTGTGAAACATGAATGGGTTCTACTAGCAATACCTCCCTTGCCTTTGTAATCACAACAAAGCAAATTGGACACATGTAGATGGTTTAAGCACATGGTGAACAAACTCCTCCATGTCCACGTGGCTACCAAAAAAATATGAAAACCTAGCATTAGAACCTTCACATGCTTGCCAAAAAAACAACAAGAAACCTTGAATTGTCTCCAAAGTTCAATGTAACAACTTGGACATGGCAAATTCAAATAAAGGGGAAAAATCTAATAGAAAACCATGGGAAAAGAAAACACCAATATTACAAGATCTAACTAACCTCCAATGTCAACTTCAAGTTGTGTTGTAGTAGGAGTACATTGTATACTTGCTAAAATAACAACATTTTCTTTAAAAGAGGTAGACAAGGTTGGAGACATGGTGTGAGTAGACTTTCTTGTCTTTCTATGATGTCCATAATGAGTTGTAAATGCACCATACTGACAAGCCATCTGCACTAATGACTACAGATAATCAACAAGTATGTAATAACAAAAGATATTATAACAATTCAACAAATACTAATAACAATTTTTTTGATTCTGTAAGAACTAGGAACTACAAATTAGGAAGCACATGAACTAATAGGATCTAGGAATCCACTTTCAATATCTTGAACTTTTATTCCTATAACTTCCTTACACATACAGAGAAATTCATTTCATAAGCCACAACCATGAAGCTCCAGGAAACAAGATTCCTAGAACTTCAAGACTAGGAACTATCTTCTTAATGCCTCTTTTGCTTAAGCCAAGAATGTCTCAACATTCCTATCTCACCATTTTATCCAAGAATGAAAACCTACAACAAATGAAATTTGAAAAAGTACAAGGAAACTATTGAAAATTGCTTTCTTGTGAAAGTAATCAGTTTAGAATAGTTTATGACCCTTTCATTATTTCATGCATGTACAACAATTTGCAAGAAGTTTCAATTCCATAGGTTCCTAATAATTAGCTTTTATTGCATGTAAATTCCTATTAGTTAAATTAAGATTACGAAATAAAAACTAGTTACAGGACTTTTGAAATGTTCTACTAACTCTTTACAAAATGTGAATAAACTACAAAATTACAAGATGGCAAAATACTGTGAATTTGTAGGATCAGATTCTATATTTGAAACAACACACAAATTACTTACAAATTGTTCAACATTTGCCAAATTCAACTTGAATTTTAAAAACACACCTATACAAATCATTTGACCCAATGGAATTTGTTGAGAGATGCCTAGGTCTGCCATACCTTCCATCTTTTTCATTAAACCAAACACCTTAATTTCGAGTGCACCAAATCCCCATGAGGAACACCACTTGGTGTTAAACACCTCCTCACAATTTACATACTTGTATTTTTTTTGAGGAAACGACATGTATGCATAAACACCATGGGTGATAAGTATGACCACATGAGGCAATGCAAATGTCATTGAGATAGAACTCATCACAAACTAAACAAGGTTCGACATTCACGATCTTGATAGACTTGGATGGAACGAATGGCCTAGAGATGGGAAGTGGTTGGAAATAAGGACTTGCTCCTATTTTCATGTGTGAAACTTGTTTTACTAGCATGCTCACAAGATTTTGGGCAAGCTTCAAGCTTTTGAAAAAAGAACTTAAGGTTTTTGTACATTCAGCAATAGTAGAATCACATAGAAAGAAAAAACTTTCAAATGCTTACAACTTCCCCTTAGCTTGCTGCCATGTTTTTTTTTCATATTTAATGTTTTGCTATAGTTATTCCAACCTTTGTTTTGTAGGACTATGAAGAGCCAAATTGTCACTAGTTTGTACCTCAAGAGGTGGTAATAATGAACAAGATTCACCATCCACAGACATTGAAAAAGACATCACAATATGCAAATCTTCTTGGACTTTTTCCAATTCATTTAGTGTTTCACTATGAATCATAATCCTATTGCCTAAGAGTAATTAAGCTCTCTTCTGATCATGTTCTCTTTGTAACATGTCTCCCTAAATTTCCTCTATTCTTTCTTTCAATCCTTGCATACACATTTGTTTTGAAATCAACAACTCAAAAACTTCTAACATGTCTTTTGGATTGCATGCACACATCATTATTGAAGGCAAGGATGAACCGAACTACAAATGGTTGTGTAGCATGCTCCTACTTATAGAACTTGGCTGCAAAGATTTTGATTCAACCTTCACCCATTTCAAAGATCCCAATTTGACCTTCACCCATTTCAAAGGAACTAGTTCGACCTTCATTGGCTTCAAACGGTGCAATGCATTCAACCTTGAAGTCCCAAAAGGAGGAAGATGAGATCTTCCAAAAAACTAACCATGAAGTTGTTTTCCTCCAACATTAATGGCTACAACTACTTTTGCACTTCTTGAGATAGACGAGCCAATAGTTAAGCTTGATGATTTTCCGCCTCCACACAAAACATCAACTTGCTTTAGAATGGGTGGCAATGCCCCTTTCTTTTCCTTCACAACTTCCCTAGCAACTTGCAAAGCCACACGTTTTTCATGTGCAACAAAGGCATATGGTACCCAATTCAATTTGACTCCTTTTCTTTGGCCACCAAATTGTGTGCAAACTCTAAGGTAATAATCTCATTCAACACGATTCTATATAATTCTACAATGACATCCTATAGTTTTTTCCATGTGTTTAGCTTGTACTTCCAACCATTTTTGTCAAACTTAGGGTCAAGCATTTGATAGACCTTTTCTTCTAAAACGTTTGACTTGCCAAGACATTTAATATTGCCACCAAAGCCTCTCAACCGTTGCTCTTGGATAAAATACTTCAAGTCCATGTTTTTTTCCTACCAACATCCATGAATGATCCACTATTGCAAAGATCAAAAAAATGTCCAACATCTAGCATCATAGATAAACTTGAACTTCAGCATTATCTTGATAGAAATAGAACCCAAATTACAACCAAGAAACTCAACGCAAATTTGACACATTTCAAAATTTTGTGAAAACACATACCATCACCATCACCATTGTAAATTGAATGTGTCATTCAAACATGCGATGATGAAACAAATTGCAATATTCAAACAATATTTGCATGGACTCAAAGACTATAAAAAATGTGTGGCAATTTTGAGCCTTCTCATGAAAACAACAGAAGATGGCCATGGCAGCAAAAACACCACAACACAATTGAACATTGAAAACATTGACTAGAGTTTCAATAGAACAGACTATTTTATGATGGCCCTTAATCAATTCTAAAATTACAAGTTTTGTGCAAGGTTAAGTTTGTATTTTTATTTATTATGTGGTTTTAATGCATATTTTATTTTATTTTATTTATTTAGTCTAATTAGTTTTGCTCAAGTGACATCCAAGAGGTTGAAGCACCTCCATATGTTGATTTTTTTTATGGCAAACTTTTCACATTGTGGCTACAAAAAAATTCAAAAATTGTGAAATTTTTTTTTCAAAAAGTATAAATTCAAAAAAAGATGCCTAAAAAATGGAAAAAATCCCAAAACTTTCGAGAAAACAAAATTGAAAAACAAAAGATAATATTTCTTAGAGTTTTTTTGTTTGTATTATTTTATTTTAGCCTAAATTTATTAAATTTTGTAGGGTCCTATTTTTATTTATTTTGTGGTCATTACACAAATTTATTTGAAGTTTGTTGTTTTAATTTAATATGGGCACATGTCATTGGAAGCAAAATAAAGGTAAAGTTTGCAAAACATTATCTATTACACATTAGTGCACCACTTTAATAGTAATGACAAGTGAAGGATGCAAGTTGTGCACAAAGCAACAAAATGGCAGTTAACAAAATCAATGCAATCCCTAACTTATACCAAGAAAAATGATTGGGTCACAAAAATCATACCTAGACATCAACTTCTCCATCTAGCTCGCAAGTTTTAACTTTAACTTATCATGTTCAACCTGAATTTGACATAAAGAACATAAGTGAAAACAAAGGGTGTGCTTTTCCATTCATAATGTTAAGTAGAATTATGGCAATCCCTTTTTAAATAAGTGAAAATCTTACTATTTGTTACTTAGCGTTAGCACTTATGAAATTATTACTTTGGAATTGATATTATAGATTTAACATTACATGGATAGCAAATGTTGGGTGAGTCCAATCACTTGTGATTGCACAATAGTTTGAGCTAATGAGTCAAGTTGCCCACAATCCTCTATTAGCTATTTATGAATGCCCATATTGCTAGTTTCAAGCCATGTTATGTTTTGCTCCATCACCTACACAAAATCTAGACAAAAGTGTTGAGAATTCAAGCTCAACTAGTTAAGTTTCATTTGTTACTGGAGTAAGAAAGTAATTAAGTTACTTTCACAAGGTTGAATTATTTTTTTTACTGATTTTAGTTTGGTTATTTGTGGTTTGGTCTTTTAGTTAAATACCTTGGTGTTGATGGTTTGGTTCTTTTTTCTTCATTACACAAGTTTGTGTATTTCATGTGACAAGAACCTTGAAGAGTTCTTGATGTTATGTTTCGTGTTGTGAACATCATGTTATAGTTTCCTTTCAATAAATATTTATGTTTGCACTTGAATAGATCTCCTGTTTGTTAACATGGTATCAGAGCTTAGGTTGTTTTGTAACCGAACATGGGGTGACCAAACAACGTTGCTATTCTGATCCTGATCCTGATTTTGTTTGCACCATCACTTGGTTAGCGGCGCATTACTTCTCATCACTAAGATGCTGCATGGCGGCTGTGCTGGTTTGATCATGGAGGCTCACCACACTCGAAGATGACGGCATAGAATTATGGCAAAGGAGGTGCTGGCATTGATGGTTTGAGGCGGTTGGAATGCAGGACGGCAATTCAAAGAGGAGGCGGCTAAACGTTGAAGGGGTGATCTTGGAAGTTCCAAGAGCTCAGTGGCAATTGAGGTCGGGTCCTGAGAGTTTGAAGAGGTAGAACGGGATAGGCAGTTCAAGAATGGTACAAAGAGGAAGTAGGAGAATTTTTCAGACAGAAAGAGAGGAGAAGTGAAAGACTTTTGGGAAAATAGCAGGAGCTTAGGAGAGTACTAGTTACTGATTTTCTTCCGCTGCATTGGTGACTAGAGGATGGCTAGTTCCTGAGTTTGGTGAGAGTTAGATCGTGAGTGAGGATCGAGGTTGTAGACCGAGAAGGCTTGGGAAATGCATAGGATAGGCAGCTCAAGTGGTCTGCTTTTGGGGGAGCTCGATCGTAGACAGAATAGTCTTAGGACCACTTATCAACGTTCTGGGAAAATGGATGCGTGTGTTGGTGAAGACCTTTTGTGAAATCTGAACTATGAATTTTTTTCCTGGAAGTTTTGAGTAGGAAGTGTGTCTGCAGAGGTTCGGGCGAGTCTATTGTGCCCCAGTAATGAATCTTTCGCTTGGATCTGGATCAATGATGTTGCTACTGTTGTTCCTTTGATGTGTGTGTACCTGATGCTCGCTCTGTCAGAAGCAAGCAGAGCTAGAGGGGTCTGGTTGTTGTGTGGTCCCTCCCTTTTTGGTGACAGTTTGATTAGAAAGTTGAAAGAGATCTAGAGCTAGAAAGTCTCTAGAACTAGAGCTTGAGAGTCTCTAGTAATATCATAGGAGTTTGTCAGGTGCAAAAGAGAAACAAGGAAAGGAAAGAATGTGAAGATAAAGAAAAGAAAAGAAAAGAGGTGAGAGGATATCAACATATCAAGGGTTGTGGAAGTCAAATCCTTAAATCTAGATCTAATTATTCTGTGAAAAGATCTTGGAGTGAAACTTGGAGAGATTATAGAAGACTATAAGACACTCCTATTCTTAAATTTTCAGAAGAAAAAGGATATGTTTTGTGAAAGTTATGAGCCTTTGAAGACTTTATGTTAGATTTGGTTTTTTGGTCATATCTCCTTTGTTTGAGTATTTTTGGATCTTCAGCTTTGAGATCATATAAATCATAAAGGAATATATATGTGAGAGAAATTTAATGTCATCTGGATTTGTATTTAGAGATATCCAAGCATTTAAAGTTTCAGTCTCAATTTTGAAGTTAGTTTATTTTGAAAGTGATAACTTTATATGGTCATCATCAATAAAGCTAAAATTTTGAGAAAATATAGAAAACATATATCTAATGTGTCTCCCAAAATCTAAAGGAGTTTGGAGTTGCTAAGAGTGAGTTGTAAGTCATTTTGTGTTCAGGTCCCAATTTGAGGTGATTTCAAGGAAGTAGCAAGATCTCTCATTTTATGGAATTAAATGAACTCAAATTTTGAAAGATGGTAGAAAACATAGTTGTGCATGTTTCACCAAAATTTTAGATGGATCCAAGGTCATGCGTGAGCTGTGTATCTTTGCAAAGTTGTTTTGACAGAAGTTTGTTTTGAAAAGACATCAAAACATTTTTTTTGAAATGGAAAAAATACCACTTGGGAGAACTTGAAGGAAGGAGTTTAAAGATTGGGAAGTGCAAATACATTATCAAGACCTTCATACAAAAGTGTGGTATGTAATCATGTACTTAATACCATATGAAATATTAGACGAGATACATACATATGCAAGGTCAATTTTGTTCAACACTAACCCTAACCCTAATCCTATAAACTTAAGGAAAGAAAACCCTAACCCTAATCTTAAAATCCAAGGAAGGAATTAAAATCATTTGTGAAACCCCAAAAAGACATTGAGTGGTGCCTTAAAAGATGGCGGACGGCCTTTCTCAAATTGCAATTGAGAAACTAGACAAGAATAATTTCCAAGTGTGGAAATTTAGGATTATGAATTTTTTGATGGGGAAAGGCTACTGGGAATTCATAACTGATGATGAAAAAGAACCTCCTCTCCCAGAAAACCCCACACAACAACAAATTCAAGCCAATAAAACTTAGCATGAAAAAACAAAGAAAGTCTTGTATTGGTTTTTTGTGAGTGTGTCTGATTCCATGATTGTGCATATTCAAGATGTAAAATCACCTATGTAAGTTTGGGATACATTGGTGAAGATGTATAACACTAATACACAAGCCCGTAAAATGCAACTTAAACAAGAGTTACATAATCTATAGAAAACCAAGATGAACATCAGTGACTATTCTACAAAGGTGAAAGACCTTGTAGATGCTCTTGCATCTATAGTAGCTTTTGTAGATGATGAAGATCTAGTGGCTATCACCTTGAATGGACTTGGAAAAGACAATAGCCAATTTTGTACTTCAATTACAATTCGAAAAACATTTCTCGATTTCCAAGACTTAATAACATTACTTATAAGTGAAAATATGAGAATTGTTGGTACTTCATCCAATGGAGGATCACAAGAAAATGCTTTCTACTCAAATATTAATAGAGGTAAAGGTAGAGGTGGTAAAACTTCATTTCGAGGTTGACACGAAAGCTCGCATGGTGGACATCATTAACATGAAGGTAAAGTTCATGGAAGTGGACAAGGAAACTTTGGAGGAAAAGGAAGTCGAGGAAGTTGTGGAGGTCCTGGTGGAAGTCATCGAGGTCAACAACCAAATAGTGACTCAAATTGCTACTACTACGGGAAACCTGGGCACATGGTAAAGAACTGTTATCAAGGGAGCATGATGCACGAAATGAAAAGCTGCAACAAAAGAATTATGCATCAACTAGCAATGAAGGTGATGAACAAGTGTTTGTGATGTAACACATCGCAAATTCAATGATAGGAGTTGTATCAGACAACAATGTATGGTATGTGGATTCTAGAGCTTCAAACCACATGACTAGTCATGGAGAATGGTTTAGAAACACAAAGGATTTGAAAACACCAGGGTTTGTGCAAACTGATGAGGACACTACACATCCCATCACACAAATTGGCAAGGTGCCATTGTCCATGCAAGATGGGCAAACAAAGTACTTGAAAGATACACTTCATGTTCTAACCATAACAAAAAAATTGGTCTCCGTAGGCCAAATGGTGGACCAAGGTTTATAGGTGACATTAAACCCAAATGGATGTTTTGTGGAAAACATGAAGAACCAAGGCAAATTGATTGCAAAAGGTGAAAGGAATGAACGAATGTTCACCTTGGATGTGAACATGCCTGAGGTGAATTCCATATTATTCACTCATGGAAAAGGAGTTGGAGACATTGGAATTTGGCACAAGCAAGTTGGCCATGTTAATCTCCAATGTCTTAAACTAATGGAGAAACAAAATCTTGTTGGAGGTCTTCCCAAATTTGGAACAGAAGAGGTGATGTCAAAAGTTTGTGAAGCATGCCAATTGGGGAAGCAAGCTAGGCATCCATTCCCAACTCAAACAACTCATGTAAGTTCCAAACCTTTGGAAATGATCCATTCAACTGTGTGGACCACGAAGACAAAATCCATTGGAAGATGCAAGTACTACGTGAGTTTTGTTGATGACCACACAAGGAAGGTGTGGGTCTATTTCATGAAACACAAAGGTGAAGTGTTTCAACATTTTTTGAATTTCAAAGCAATGGTAGAGAAGGAGAAGGGTGTGAGCATCAAGTGCTTAAGGTCCGATGGAAGGGGGAGAGTATTTTTCAAATGAATTCAGTGAATACTTGAAGGAGCACGGAATTCAAAAGAAGTACTCATGTAGTTATTGCCCACAACAAAATGGAATTGTTGAAAGGAAAAACAAGCACATTACAGAAATAACATGTGCCATGTTGGATGAAAAGAATTTGCCAAATTACTTTTGGGCTGAAGCAGTAGCAACTATAGTCTATATCATGAATCGAACACCCATAGCGATAGTTCATGGCATGACACCTAAAGAAAATTCACATGTAAAAAACCAGATGTTTCACACTTTAGAGTGTTTTGTTGCATTACATACGTGCATGTTCTTGATGAGAAGATATCAAACTAGACCTAAAAGCTGATAAGTGTATCTTCATTGGATATTTCTAAGAACAAAAGGGATATAGATGTTTTAATCCTTCCACTCGAAAGTTACGAGTGAGTAGAGATGTTGTGTTTGATGAGATGATTAGTTAGTACTCACCACTAAAGATAGCAGAAGATGGAGAGGCTAGAAATGGTGATGTTTCATCAAATGTAGAACAAAAATCACAATTAATTAGTGGACCACAAGAGTCTTCAATTAGTGGGTCCAGTAGCACTCCATGGAAAGGAAGATTAACATCTTCAAACATTATACATGGTAGTTCTCAAACATCATTTAGAGATTCTCATGTAAATGCTAATTCAAGTGATTTAGAGAAGAGTGTGGGTGAAGAATCAAGAGTCCCTTCAGTTATTACTCCTGGAGCTCGAATGGTCAGGAAAACTTTGAAAACACCTGACAACAATAGTGGAATACATAGATCCACATGAATCAAGTACCTTGTACAAAAACTCACATATGATGGCTTTGTAGTTTGTCATTACGCATACATGGTGAAAATTATATAGGTGGTTGAACCCACTTATTTTGAACAAGCGATTGGAAACCCTAAGTGGGACAATGCCATGGATGAAAAGATGGCAACATTAAATGTTAATGCTACTTGGGAATTGGTAGCTTTACTAAAGGACAAGAAAACAATTGGGTGCAAATGGGTGTACAAAATCAAGCACAATGCAGATGAATCTATGAGCAAATAGCAACATTGGTTACCAAAGGTTATGCCCAAACTTATGGCATAAACTATGAGGAGACCTATAGTCTAGTTGCAAAAATGACAACTATAAGAACAATCATTACTATGGCAGCAACAAAAAGATGGTCTTTACATAAAATGGATGTAAAGAATGTTTTTCTTCATGGAGATTTACAAGAAGAAATGTACATGGAACAACCACCAAGTTATGTGGACAAAAACATCCTAATTTGGTTTGTAGGTTGAAGAAAGCTTTGTACGATTTGAAGCAAGCACCTAGAGCTGAGTTAGATAAGATAGGTTGGTATCTTGTCACAAGTGGATTTCAAACATCTAATGCAAAATTTTCAATATCTATGAAAAAGATAGATTGTGGGATTGTAATCATAGTCATCTATGTTGATGAGTTGATTATCATAGGAGATAGTGATGTAAACATCTCTGATTTGAAAAAAACTTTTGAAGCAAAAGTTTGAGATGAAGGATTTGGGAGAGTTATGTTATTTCCTCAACATTGAGGTACTTCAGTCCCCTAAATAGATATGGTTACTACAAAGGCAATATGCCTTGAACAAATTATTTGAATATGGGATGACGGGTTGCAAACCCATTTCAATTCCATTGGAGCAAAATGTGAAGTTAAGTGCAAATGAAAAAGACCTTGTGGAGGATACAATTATGTACATGCGCATAGTGGGGAGTTTGATTTACATGACCATCACAAGGCCAAATTTGAGTTATGTAGTTGGAGTGGTGAGTCAATTCATACAAACACCATGAAAGCCACATTTGGATGTAGTGAGGTGCATATTGAGGTACATAAAACATATTTTGCAATGTGGAATTTTTTATGAAGCCAAAAGCCAGTTACAAGTACATGGATACACGAATATTAATTAGGTTGGAAATGTTTCAAATAAAAGATCAACTAATGGTTTCTTGTTTTCTTTTGGAAGTGGTGTTGTTAGTTAGAACAATAAGAAATAACCAATAGTTACACTATTAAGCACAAAGGCAGAATACAAAGGCGCAACAATTGCTACATGTGAAGTAGTTTGGTTATAAAAACTACTCTTAAATTTGGGACATTTAGTGGATGTTATTGTTGTCATTTATTATGATAACATTAATAGCATACTACTTGCTAACAACCCAGTCTATCATGCTAGGACAAAACACATTGAAATGCACTACCATTTTATCAGAGAAAAAGTTCTGACAAGAGAAATTAACCTTATTCATGTCAATATTAAAGATCAAGTTGCTGACATTTTCACAAAAGCTTTAAGTACAAACAAGCTAAGGAAGTCTTTAAAAATGTTTATTGTACTAGAAGTAGATTTGAGCTTGATGGGGAGTGTTAAGAATTCAAGCTCAATTAGTTAGGTTTCATTAGTTACTATAGTAGGAAAGCAACTAGGTTACTTTCATGAAGGTTGAATTATTTATTTACTTATATTAGTTTGGTTATTTATGGTTTGGTATTTTAGTTAAATACCTTAGTGTTGATGGTTTGGCTCTTTTTTCTTCATTGCACAAGTTTGTGCATTTCATGTGACAAGAACCTTGAAGAGTTCTTGATGTTATGTTCCATGTTGCGAGCATCATGTTTTAGTTTCCTGTCAATAAAGATTTATGTTTGCACTTGATTAGATCTCCTATCTGTTAACAAAGGTAGGTCAAGTAGGATAGGATAGGCTAAGTTAAGCTACCACCTACTTACCTACTTTTTATGACCTACCCACCTACCCACCTACCTACTTGCATGCATGCCTACCTTTTTATGACCTACCTACATGCCTGCCTTTTTACGACCTAGCTACCTACTTGCCACAAATTTGTCTTTATTTGAATAGAAATTTGATCAATTAAAATGACTAATCAAATGGTCCATATTTTACTAGTCAAAAAAACCACCCCAGTCACAACGGGCATGTCAAAATTGACTTGTCCAAAATGATAAAGGTTTTTTTTACGCTTGTTCAAATTGGGTATTTTTTTACTAGATTTGCTAGTAAAAAAATACCATGTTTTCTACTAGTGGGTGTTGACGAACATTTTGAAAATGGAGGCATTTCATTGTTTTCATGGTCATGTTAACTTCATGTTCCACATGCCACAAATTTCAATTAGCCATGGTTTGGTATGTTCAATCAATACACATGTCTGTTCATTTCAAGTGTTATGACTAGGCCTAACATTGACCACATCTATCCCAACATTCATGTTGCTTGGCCTAGTGCTCTAAAACTCCATCATACTAGCCTACAATCCATTTTCTCATTGAAGTCCTTGAGCTAATACCTTGAGTTTTATATTTGGATTAAAGCATGAAAAAAGGAGCTAAAGGCACCAAGGCCATGGTCCTTTCCAAACACTGTCCAAAAATAATAATGACAACTAGCCTACCATGATTGGCTAGGACTCCCAATAAAATTTTTCTTTTTAAATTTCAAAAATATGCGTGCCCCATGCGATTTGTGTGTGAAAAGTCAATTAAATGGATGACAACAACTATTTGAAAAACAAATTCCCCGTGCCTAGTTTAGTCACCCAACCACTATAACATGCTAAGGTAGGCTTCATTGTTGTAAACTTCGAGACTTTGTGTGGGTTTGCACAAGCTGTGGAAAACTCTCACCAAGAAGCTTGATGCCAATAGTGTTTTCTTTCTCTTCTATCATCTTACTCTTGAAGTTGTTTACAATTTGGTAGCATGCATTGAAGCATAAGTTTAGGTGTGTATTTCCTTGTCAATGTATTGATCTAAAAGCAAGAAGCTTGAAGAAGACATGAGTAAAAACTTTCATGAGTCATGAGAACCAACGATTTCATCACTAGTAAAAATTTGCAATTTCAAATACATATTTTCTCTTTTTGCCAAGCTAGAATACTTATTTTTGTTTTCATGAACTTCTTGTTTTCGCACGCTTGCAATAGTTGTTGATGATGGTCCTTTTCATTTTTGTATTCAGCTGCATTAGGTACATTAGAATGTTGGGTTTCTTACATAGCAAAAGCAAAAAGGACCTATGTAGCAAACTACACAATAGCTTGAGTTCATAAAAGAGCACGATAAGCAAGAACTTGGGAGGAGCATCGCATAAGAATCACAAAGGAAGGTTGTGACTCCCATCTTGGAGACTTAAGCTTATACCCCTTACCCTTCATGAGGTACAACATAACTAGAAGCCATGTTTTTCAAAGTCTTGTTTTCTAGGTTTTTATGAGTTCTATACAACTGCTCATTTGTATACATTGGATATACAATTTCTATTTTTGTTAGGGTTTAAGGTTTATTGAAGGCCACCACTTGTAGCTAATATTTGACAAAGGCTATTAATGTACATAGGTTAGTTAAGGAGTGTTATATTAGCAATGCAGTTTGGGAGCTGTTGAATAGATGTAGATTTGGTGACGAGAGGTTTACATGGGATGGAAAAGAGGGCAAAGATGATTTTTTTACACCCCACCAAAAAGCCCAACAAAAGAAGATAGTAGTTGTAGCCTTGCAATAAAAACAAACCAAACTCATTTACATATACATGGTTATGTGGATTGTGAAATTGTAAAACAATTATTTGAGTTTGAAACTTTTCCATTTGTAAAATCACCTTAACATAAGCAATCCCCATCAAAGAAAAAGTGGAAATCAAACATCAAAGTCCTAAATAGGTAACAAGTTTTCATGGGACCTATGTTTGATGATCATCAAGGAAGGGGCGATAGATTCCTTCCCCACATTGCAAATAATGAACTATAAAAACACTCATGCCTCCACTTATGCAAACTTTAGGTAGGGTGCATGAACTTTTTCAAGTTGTGAAGGTCAAATTGCTAAAACCTGGGACTATTTGGTTCTGGTACTACTTGTAGATCTACTATGTATGTTTTTGTTGTCCAATTTTTCTTAACATCTTACCATCGTGTAGTTGGATTGATGAGCTCTTAATTTCAAGACTATAGTGTCCATGGTGCAAGAGGGTTATCCCTTTGAAAGCTTGGGATTGGGATATCATATGTTCAATATACTTTAATGCCTTTTTTGGTTGTCATTATAGGAGCTGCATTATCTAGTACATGTGAACTAGTGAGTCTTGGAGCAAAGAAGTAATCAAAACCTTGTAATTGAAACTAAATACTTTCCAAATCCATGCCCCATTTTCAACAAAGAAAATTACATTCACAAAACATTTTAAACCTTCACATGTTTAGTGGATTAACATCTGCATTGGAGCATTATGTCCCAAGACCAATTCTTTGTACATTTGACCCCAAGTTTTTTTAAGGTGGTTAGTTGTTACTTTCAAAGTAAGTAGCAAACCACTTGTAAATTTTATTAATTTGACCATCATTTTAATAATATGCATATTGTTGCATTTTAAGACTAACTCCTTGTTTCTAACTTTTTAAGTCATGTTTCAGGTGTTAATTTGTTTTTGTTAAACATGTGTACACCTTACCAATCACTTATCTAGTCCTTAAATTTAGTGGATGATTTTCTTAAAAGATTGTTTATAAGGATTAACAACTTATTATTATCCTCCTAGGTACTCACTAAGCTACAAACTACAAGTCCATCAAGCAAATATTGTTTACAAACCACTTTTATCCTTACACTCAATGCTTGATCATTTCTTCAGGACTATTAATAAGGACCAATGGCTTATTGATGATCTCCAATACTTTTTGAAGTGTGAAGATATTACTTTGTTAAATAAGTGTTACTTACCCACCAATTTCACTCCTTCAATTCATTGCTTCTTCATTTTCATAATTGGATAATTGATAAACACAAATAACGTATTGTTGTCAGGTTTTTGTTAAAGTACAAAAGTACAAGTCTGTCAAGTAAGTTTTGCTCACTTACCACTTTACATCCTTAGAATCAATGGTCAATATAATTTTTAAAGGACTTTTGTTTAGGACTAACTCCTTATTGTTCATGCATGTACTTTTTAAGAAGCAAAGCTACTAGTTTGTAAAGTAAATGTTTCTTACTAACCATCTTGCATGCTTAAATTTAATGGTTGATGATTTTTTTGAAGATTGTAAGGAAAAGCACCTTGTGGTTGGAAATTCTAGCATTTTTAAAGATGCAAATCTAGTTATGTAAATTGGATGGTGCTTACAAACCACTTTAAACCCTTTTATTTCCTTGTTAATCATTTGCAAGGTGTGAATCATGGATTATAATACCACAAATTGTTAAACTTTAATTCCATAACTTTCCTTAGTATTAATGATTTGAATCATGATAAACCTCCAAGTAATAATTATTAATAGTTTAATTAACCTTTGGATATTTCAGCGTAGAAGACTCTTTTATTTAAATTGATGCAAGGCTTAGTTAATTTTAAGACCTAATAAACCTGTTTAAGTGCATTATCCTTTTATGTTGTAAAGAAGGGAAAGGGGATGTAAAATTAGATGTGAATTATTGATATATTGGGAATACAAGCCCATAATTAACAATAACATTTCGCCATGATAATATGAAGTTAGTTTGTAGAATAATCTTCAGGCACAAATGATGTACTTGAAAGATTTCTAAGATGCACTCCTAATACATCTTTATTTAATCTTCACTTCTATCAAACTCTTAAATATAATCAAAATCAAACTTAAGTATTAACATTTCCACTTGAGTGGCTTCAAGTGAATTACAACTTAATAAACAACTTTAAGGGGATAGATCACAATTATAAAAACTCTAGAACACGACAAATGGTGTGAGCTAGGTATTTAACTTGATGCTCCATGGAAAGGGGATTGATTGGGCCTCGCAGCCAACGATAATGGCCATCATCGGGAACCCAAGTTCGACAATGAAAACGAACATCGTCGTCTTCACATTCACACTCTTCAAACCTTTCTGGTGCGGCTCCACAAGCATGAACAAATTTTAAATAGATTGCTAAGGCATGTGGGTTAGGAGACAATCAACGATCCCATGCCGAACAATCAATTCAAGTGCGCACCACTCTTCTACACGGTTCTTTTTCGGACGACCGTTGAAAGACATTCACGTCAAATGATGCTTCTTCAAGCTTTTCCTTTTTCTACTAATGAAACTCGAGGATTCGAGGGTGTTGTAACATTATCCACATGACTAAATTCTCACCTGCATCAACAAAAACCAAGAGGGTAGCAAAAACAATGGGGTATTTGCGTTCAAAAGGGGTCAAGGCTTTTTTATTTAACAAATTAGGGTAGGCGTAAGGTGTGGGAGTGACAATGGAACCTCATGAAAACTCGAACATCCTAGATCTAATGGATTCATCGAACCTTAATTTCGACAATGGACCTAGAAGTATGTGGGGGGTTTTTGGTGATGCAAATTTTAATTCCAATTTACTATGTACTACATAGTTAATTAGTGCATGGAAAAAAAGAAGTAAGGGATATCAAAAGAGTAAATGGTACTCAGGGATGTTACTTCAACCATTGAATTGATTTAGTCAAGTAAGGACTCAAGGATGTTTACTTGTTACTATTGATAAATTGTCCTAGTAGTTAATTACTTAAAATAATTAGGATGAAAAAGTAGGATGTGAGGGTCAACGGACGGAAAGGATAAGGATCAAGCCCAAGAACCTCATCAAGATATCCAAGATAAGGGGAAGGATGAGTCCTCTAATCCCATTAGTCATGAGGATTGTCATCCGATTTGATTGGAAGATGGAATATTTTTTGTGTCTCATTGGGCCCAAAAATTCTCATCCTAAAAACAATTGGAGGGCAAATCATTCACAATTTTCATTCGCTCTTAAATGATGAGGAGGCCATCGATTGAAGGGAAGGATTTCGAAACTTCCTTTGGAAAAGGAGAACAAGTTCAAGGAAAGGTCATGGAGGCTTACCAAGGGAGAAAGGAATATTTTGGGTTGGAAAAAAGGGAAAGGAGGAGAAGGAATGTGTGAGGAAAAGATGAGTTCTTATGTGTGGAAAAGTGTTGTTCATGAAAAAAATGTGTGCAAGAAATAAACATGGAAGGATTTCCATGACAAAGCCTCTGGAGTTTTATTTCAAATAGTTGTTCCTCCCAAATCCACCATTGGATTTGGGTCAAACTTAAAACAGTTTTTGTTTAGGAGGTGTAGAAGGTTCTCTCTAAATTTCAGCATCATCGGTTTGGCTATAAGGGAGCTACACTTGCTGAGAATAGAGGGTGTTGTAAGGGAGTTCATGGAAGGATTTCCACGACAAAGCCTCTGGAGTTTTATTTCAAATAGTTTTTCCTCCCAAATCCACTGTTGGATTTGTGTTAAACTTAAAAAAATTTCGTTTAGGAGGTGTAGAAGGTTCTCTCCAAATTTCAGCACCATCAAGTTTGCTATAAGGGAGCTACACTTGCCGGAAGTAGAGGGGGTTGAATTTGTCTGTTTTTTCCTCAATTTAAGCAAAGTGATTTTTAGTCCCAAGGCTTAATTCTCGATAAATTAAAAAAAAAAAAAAAAAAAAAATTTTAAAAATTTTAAAAAAA
>Ga0116227_10003014_pt1 | contig 37838 bp, 17 predicted proteins | sample S1TSphgellanicum_FD_89693 | JGI IMG/M metagenome (GOLD analysis project Ga0116227, IMG submission 89693) | Host-associated microbial communities from peat moss isolated from Minnesota, USA - S1T2_Fb - Sphagnum magellanicum MG | ecosystem: Host-associated > Plants > Peat moss > Unclassified...
AAAAGGGAAAAAATCAACATCCAGTTTTTTGAGGTAAAAAGAAATTCAGGAAAGGGTAAGAAACCTGCCGTTAGGGCTGCCGGGGGGGGGGGGGCCGGAGGGTGGGTGCCCCATGTACTTCTTTTACGTAAAGTACTCTCTTTAAGAATGAGACTAGCGTGCACCCTTTGTAGGGCACGATGATATTCATCCCCGATTTGGCTCACAAGCTCTCTTACTCATAATTGCACGAACCAAGTTTCATCCCCTTTTTTTGCAAACTAGGTATCCGCCGTGAGGATGGATACTTTTCATCCCACACCAGGGGATGGATGACTTCTTTTCCTCCTTGTTTTCATGTTTTTTTGGTCTGGCCGTTTGGGTTCACCCGTTATACGTGCCTGCTTATTTTCAGCAGCCAAGGCCGGCCGCGAACTGGACGACAAGCGTGTCGGGCCGTTTGGGATCACCCGTTATGGATACCTTAACCGGGCCGGCCCACATCATTAAAAATCTCATATCCGGACCGTCCCTTGTTCTCATCCATTGACGGTAGCAGCACCTGCCATAGTAGCACACGGTCTTTACAAGCCCGGGATCTCGGGCCCGACCGTGGCGGGACTCCCGTCCTCGCACCCGCCCGCCAACTCTGGTACCTATACTTGGTCACCTAATCTTTTTTTTCTTTTCTTTTCTTTTCTTTTTTTCTTCATTCACTTTTCATTTACAAGCAAAGTATTCTCATGGGAGTATTTTTAAAATATAATTTTAATTTTAATTTTTTAAAAAATAAACAACATAATTGGGTTTGTGAACATTTTCTTGCTCCCTATTTTTTTTTTCTTTTCTTTTCTTCTCTTCTCTTTTTTTCTTTATTCACTTTTCATTTACAAGCAAAGTATTCTCATGGGAACTTTTTTTTAAAAATACGATTATAATTTTTTTTAATATGATTATGATTTTTTTTAATTTGAAATTAAAAAACATAATTGGAGTTGTGAACATTTTCATTTTCTTTTACTTTTTGGTCTTTTCAAGTTCAATTTTTAATGTTGAGCACTTCCACCATTTATAGGACACTTTTTTGGGGGGCCATTAATTAATAAGGTGGAAGTTCCACTATGGAATGAATGGTCATGCCACATGGTTGCCAATTCCACTAGAGTGTGAAGCGAAGTGTTAGCCTAATACTTTGCTGAAAATGTTCATATTATTAAACAAAATTAAATTTAAAAACGTACTATCATTTTTTACATGTTGCATGAATAATGAACATGTTATAGAGTTATTTTTAAAAATTGTCATTGATTGATGTGGGTGTATACATTACGGTGCATTTTTTTTTCTAGTGCTAGCTTGATACATGGCACATTTAGGTGCTTTGGTGCTCATTTGTTAACATGCACATTGCACATATGTGATATTTAGGCAATGTTTAACATTTTAAACATGCATTAAGTGTTCGAGCACATATTAAATGTGCATTATTATATTCCTAGGCACATATAAAATATGTTATAAATTTCTTTGAAACATTGATTTTTGGAGGAAAAAAAAGTTTAATTCATGCCATTTTGGGAAAAGATACATAACCTTACTCTTTATGTGAAAATTCCCAAAGTGCTTACATTTGTTATCAAAAGCAAGTTTAATCCACCAAAAGCCCAAGAAAAACAATTTTGAAGGCTGATTTGTACATGGAGTTAATTAATTGTTCATCGATAAGGCAGTTGTTAATAGTTTATAAGTTTAAAAATTAAGTGATAAGTACCTAGCCATTACATTAATAGTTATAGCTCAATTTGGTTTACCATTCAAAGGTAATAGTTCTATTTTTGATAGGTAGGCTCATCATATCACACAACTTGCTTTACACAACATCATTTTTCACACATCAAAGCTCCCATTTTTACTATGCATTTGTTAAAGAAATATGCAAACAAAACCTCTAGGAAGGAGATGAAAGCAAGATAAAGTAGACAACTAACTCATTTTGTGTAAAAAATAAATGCAAGTAATTGTTTTTAAAAATTGATGTATGAAAAGTATATATTTTTTTTTATTCAATAATTAATGTGATGATAATCTTTCACTTTATTATTAAATGTTGAAAAAGCCCATCTCCAAAATAAATTTAATTTTAAAAAAAAAACATTATCTACTTGAAACAAGATTTTTTATTTATAAATCGATTGCAATAGATGATTTTTATTTTTTAAAATTTTCAATTAATGAAGGTTTAAAAAATACTTATGTATTCTCAAATTGTGCATAATATAATCATAATATATCAAACTTCTAATGTAAAAGTAGGTTTGAACACCATATTGACCAATTAATTTCAAACACATTTTTTACCTATTTTTATGATGTTAAAAGTTTCCAAATTTTGTACATAGCTTACCATAAATTCAATGGAGGAACTAATGATTTCATATTTATGCTTACAAAGGTTTTTAATCTATTTTCATATAATTATGACAAAAATTGTCTTAGGATTTTGGATAGACTCTCTTTTCTCTACTTTACCTTGTTGACATCTAAGGTTTGTTGCACTTATTTCTTCCACATTCATAGCAACTTTCTGAAGTTTTTAAAGTTTCAATTGCACTTTTCCTTTGATTCACATACATTTCTTGACTTCTTTTATGTTCCACACATTGTCAAATTGTTTCACATATTCTTTGGCTTCTTCGTCTTCCACACTTTCTTATACTACTTCACAAATCTTTTGCGAGCTTTTTTTATCCTCTACCATGAGATCCTCAAAGTTTTCATTTATTGTAATTCATTCAATTCATGTTGTTTTGTGGATGCAAAAACAATTGAACCCATGTTTTCATGTTGACAATGATCCAATGGAGTTCATGGGAGACTTTTGGGAGTTTGAATGCACGTTTTTTTATCAAGCCATGAAAAATGCAATCATTTTGCATCAACATGGGTTGTCCTACAACTTTGTTGATGAGTTAAAAGTTGGAAATTAGGTCAATGTTTAGAATACCACATGGTATTTGCATTTTCTTGTGACACAATAAAATAATCATAGGTGGGTGGAGAGCACTTTTGACTTACCAAATAAGTTGCTTTGCAATTGACCAAGAAGTTGCGACCTTTGACTAAAACTAAATACACCAAATATTGATGTGTTAGAGGTATTGAGATTCGGGGTGGCATGTTCATTTTACAAAAAAATTCCTAGAATGGAATACCTACAATGTAGTGAAGCATTACAAATCGAGAAGTTTTCAATCAAAATGGTTATCCAAAATGTGTTTATGTAATCCACATTATTTTCAAAAACCAAGTTTAATGACCACATTGGGATGATTTCTCTTGAATCATGGTAGGTTTCAAAAAGCTTTGTGATCTTCTTTCAATTCATAGTGCAATCGAATATTGCACACAAATCCACATTCAAAAACTTGGAGGCACCTTCGCATTAAATTTCTTTTCATACAAATCATAGTTATACAATATAAAGATGCAAGTTGTGGTTGACCATTAGAGGCAATTTTGAAATGTGTTTGTCAACGTGCCAAGTTCTATGAATGATTCATGAATTTATGTTCTTAAAACATTTATTACAAAGCAACCTATCATGAATTGCTCAATCTTGAACATGGAACATAAAATGGTATTTGGCCCTATATCTTGGGAGATAAAGGTTGCCCCCTTTTACCTTGGTTCATGATTCTTCACAAGCAAAATGCAAACAAATGTGAAACACATAATTTTGGAAATGTACTTCAACAGACAAATGTCTAGGGAGAGAAATGTTGTGAAAAATGCATTTGGAATCTTGAAAAAGACATTCAAAAAGTTGTTGAAAAGCAAGTTGCACATTTTTTTTCTCCATGATGACTTTAGTTGTTATTGGGTGCAAGTACACACGAAGGAGCCACCGCCAACTAGATTACTTTACCAAAAGGACTATGAGGTTTTATAGTTTTTTTTTTCTTTTTCATAGGAAAGAATTTTTGAATGAAATCTTTTGCAACTTGTTATTAAAAATACATATAGTTGTCCCAATAGTCAAATGTTTTGTGTTAATCATTGTTGAATAAATGTGATTTTTTCAAAATGTGTAAATTTTGTTAGATTTTGCATTTCATCTTGAAAGTTTATCATAGTTTTGAATCATACCAAAATATGTTAATTAGTTTAAGTTTTTTTTGTTATATCATAAACTACAACTTCTTTTTGTGTGGCATGCACATTACACCTCATTTACATGTGGTAAAAGACATTTGAAAATTTGAAAATTTGAAAAATACTTTGAATTTTTTTAAGAAATCAATTCCATATCTTTTTTAATTGTGAGCATTTTTTTAATGTGGGTAATAGGTTATTATCATCTAAATTTTTTTACCATCAAAATTATGTTATTACAATAGTCCTTTACCTAGTCCTTTGTAAAATTAATCACAATCTAACACAACACTTGTTCAAGTTCAAACATTTTTTACTAAAATTGGAACCCAAATTTTAATTTAATGAAATTTTAATTTGAATTCTTCAACGTTCATATTAGTCATTTAACAAAACTTGGAATGATTAACATAACTTTAAAATGTCAAGAAAAAAATATATATGTAAAAAGGTTCATAGTTTTCACCATTATCTAACATGGTTTTTGGCTCCTATGTGTGTACCCACACCCTATTGTATGTTGCAAAATTTGATATTACATGGTAGAGATGTACATGTGGATGTGGATGTATTGATGTTAGAATTGAATTAAGAAAATTAACAAGAAAATCTTTAAAATGTAAAGAAACATCAAAACATGAAAGAATCAATATACATTCACTAAAAGAAAACCCTCATTTTGTGACTTCAATTTGCAACTAAAAACTAATCATAAATCATTATAACAACTAAATATTCCATTAGTTGCATAAGTCTAGTTGTACCCAAGTTCCAACATTAATTGCAAATAATGACTCAACATGACATTACCATAATGCACATGGATGAAGTATATGATCAACATGTACTACATTTGTTGACCATATAGTTTTTTACTATTAGTTACCACAATTTGTGACTACATTGTTAAACAATTACATGGTGTCATGTTGCATAATTTCAAATTTCGAAAAAATTGAAATTAAAATTAGAGTTTAATCTCCCACATCCATTTTGGAAGGTTTAGATTGATACATGTGCCCAACCCAAAAGCTACCACATGGCACATTAAGTGAAGTTTTAAAAAATTGAATTAAAAATACAAGTTTAATCTTTTCACATGGCCTAGGCCGCATGACACCTAGATCTAAGCGATGACATGACACATAGGTTAAGCGTAGGCTCCAATAGCCCATGTGACATCTAGATTAGTCTTCTTCAATGGTAGTCTTCTTCAAATGTCATCATGAGTTGTGTATAAATAGGTGCAACAAAATACTCCCTAATGTTTATTGTCTTCTAACATATTAATGGGTTAATGTCCATTACCTATGGCTTTTATGTCTACAATGCAATTTAGTTTATTGTTATATTTAACAAGTAGTTTTCTTTAGTTGTTCTATTCATGCGGGTTGAAAATCTTCAAGCAAGGGTTTGGCAACCTTTGATTATACTTCAAAAATTGAAACAATAATAGTCATAGGTTTGGCCAATATTATAATGGTTGTGTTTGATATCAATTTTTCGAAACTCTTCCCTCCCCTTTCCTTGGTGTTTCTTAGTGTTGGAACTCACTAATTCTAGTAGCCCCACCCCCTGTTGCACCTTCTAGGTTGCATTAGGGAATGGAAATTTGCATCATTTCCACATTGGCCAACACCCCATGTTCCTTGCCTATACCCAAACTCCCTACTTGAGGATTACACTTGTTCAACTAAATGCACTCACTTGCGTTTTAGTACCTCCAAAGATTTTATGTTTTTGAGCACAAAAAATGGCTCTTCCAATTCCTTTTTTTTTTTCAAATGTTTATGGCAAAATCAACCTTTTATTTACAGTTTTATTTAGATTGGACTTTCAATCAAGTTTTTTATATTTTATTCAAAAAATGCTTTAATTACCTTCTAAAACTTTTAGTTATTGCACTACTACAAATCATGGTTATTTAAGAGGTTGAAGTTGGCTAATTTGTCATTTTGACTAATGGACATGTACATTTTGACCCTAACCATCATTTCCTTTCTATTGACAACCTAGGTACGGTTGTTGTTTTCCTACTATTGGTCTTTTACACAACACAATCAATCATCTTTATTAGATTTATTGAAAGTTTAGTGAACTAAGTACTAGCTTCCAAGCTTTCAAGATTTTTTGTATGACCTTTCTTGCCCATGTAACAATCCCCCCTTACCTTGTTACTTAAATGGCTACTCCTTTTGATTGGCCTTTGTACTATTTTATATTGCCAATAACCCATATGTGAACTACCTTCCTTTACGTGAACCTACCCATAGTAAAAAATCTAATGACCATACCATTCTCACAAACTCACAAATATTTTTAAATTTAAAGAATAATCCCCAAGATGGTTACCAAATGGAAAACTTTTTCCAAATCCCAATAAAACTATAGGATTATTATAGTTACATTCGAAAAAAGTAACATCAAAGGACCAAGGTTGCAAGAATTGGGGCAACCTTGCAACAACACACACACACACACACACACCCCCTACACACCTCCTTTCTCCTTGTCTCTCCCTTTTCCAAACATCTCCCCACCTTGGGCAATTAGCTCCCTTTTGCATAGTAAGTGGTGGCTATTTTTAGCTATATCCTAATTTCTCTCCTCCTACCTTTATCCCCTAAATTATGATAGCAATCATCCCTCCTACATTTGCTAGGAGGTATGTAGGCAAAGTTCATTTTACTTTAGTTAAGTAATTAATCCCTAATTACATGTTATAGTAAGTATAGTAGGACTATAATAAATATAAATTTCCTTTAACATTGGATTTGTTACTCATTGGTGGTCATTGGAATTGATGCTACCATTCAATATAATTGGTATTCGTTCTTATTCATTAGAATGTTCATTGCTACTCATTTGAATTGCTAATTAGCTCTAACTATTCTTGACTATTCATCAATTGATGGTTCTTCATTATATGAGGATTCAAATAGGCTAATTGGGAGAAACATGAATGATTTATCTCTGATAAAAGCATGGCACATTGTAATGCTTAGGTTTGACAAAACATTCAACATGTTCTTACTCATTTAATGTATTTTTTCATTTTTTGCCTTCAAATCTATTTTTTTCCCTTGTAAATGTCAAGTTGAATTTCACTAATATGGTCCATTGCATCAACAATTACCTTGTTATTGTTGTACCTTGCTTCAATGACTAGCACAAAAATAGATGTGCATTTTTTTCTTCTAGTGTTATTAAGATTTTTTTGTTTTAGTTATTAACAATTTCATGCCTCTCAATTGATCCATCCTTAAGAATAATGATCAAAGGATGTCAAAGATGATTCTTTCCTCATCAAAATAACCCCCCATGGCTTGGTAAAAGAAGTGTTGACAACCATCATCTTCATCAAGGTTGCCATTAACACCATTTTGCACAAGTTCATGACTTATGATTCACCAATTCGAGCAATAATTTAAACCCCACATTTCAAGATGAATTTAGGTATTTGTTGGATTGCATTCCCAACTTTCAAGCATGTATGTTGATAAGTTAAACAATTTATACAAGCATCAATGGAATGGGATCATGTAAGAATTAGGATATTGACACTTGGTGTGCATGGGTGGTCAAGCATGGTGGATGGAACATACATGGGCATGTTCTTAGAGCTCATTCACCTTCTCACCCAAAAGGGTTAAGACATATGTAACACATAATGTCACATAACAACACATTTTGGGTTTTGTAACTAGCCTTTACAACTACATATTAGTTAGGAAGGACATATGCAACTATTGACTAATGAGTTGTTAAACCCATGTTGTTTCACCCATTTAGTCGCAAGGGATGTTCAATTGTAAAGCCCAATCATTTTGATGATTTAAATTTTAAATTTTTTTTATAATAATGAAATTTCATGTCATCATTAACCTTGGTATGACATGTAAAGTGCATGCCATCTCAACTTAGTCATTTTATTTTACTAAGCGTTATAAATGACGCCTTGATGGATGGATAATATATGTCAAAAATCTATAAACACATTATAAATCATTGCACATGACTACAAGTCAACCTAGTTTAACCCATGTAACTAACATAACCAAAAATCAACCTAACATAACCTTGTTTAGCCAAAAATCAACTTAGTTTAACATAGCTAGGCTAGTTACTTGTGTTATGCAACCTAGCCTACCTAACCTAAGTTAGGTGGCTTAGATTAAAAACAAATGTCAAACTTCTAACCCCAAAAGCCTCAACTAAATTACCTAACCTAAACCACATCGCCTAAGTATCATAGGTTGCAAGAGTGAAAACTTGAACCCTTCACTTTCATTTTGGGGTTCAATTCCTCATCCATTGTACTACCAATGTTTTTTATATTAATTATACTTAACACAAAATTATAAAGCTCAAAGTTTTTTGCCTTGAATTAACAAGTGACGCCCTAGATTGATTTGAGTCAACTTACCTATTCCCTACCAACCTAGCCTACACCTAAACCTCCCTAGGTTGATTTAAGATGAACTAGTTTGTCAACATATATAATTTATTAACCTAGCCTAAGTACATAAACATTCTTAGGCTAAAAAATTAATTAACTTAAGATAATATAGTCACATCTAGTCACATAAACTTGAAGTGGTTATAAACTTGAAAAAATATTTTGTAATGAGGTTACTTAGGTTGACTTGGCAAAAACCCTCAAGTTAGAAACCTAAGCAAGCCTACATGGGTTAAACTATTAGTGGGGTAACCTATTATAAATATATTTAAGCAAACTAAATGTAGTAAATTTTTTATGTCTAGTTAAGTAACTTCTATGGTAGCCTATATTATGAAATAGGTTTTTACTAAGTAACCTACATACATTGGTTAATTTAATAGGTATGTTAACCCAAGGTCTAATGTGTTAAATAATTACAAAGTTAAGGAGTTATGTGTCAATTTTTTCAAAATAACTATTAATTTATTGTAATCATAATTACAAGTTAACAATAGATTGTTTAGTACACATACACATGCATGTGAATTCATAACTTCAAGAACCTTCATGACACACAAAAAATTATGGCATGCCATGACAAATATTGGTGCCATAAATTCAAGACACAAAAACTTATGGTGACAATCTTCCATGGATTGTCATGAAAATTTGTGACACCTTGTTACCAATGGCATGCCATGTCATCATCACATAGAAGATTGAATCATTATTAATTGCAAAAGACAACAATATTTTCAATTAAATAATAAATGAGATTAATTCATCAAATCAATGACATGAATCATAACATTGACAAATAGGACCACATCATCTTGTTGGCATATAACATGCCATGTCATCATCATGGGAAATTAAATTGTTATTAGTCACAAAGGTGGATGGTTTTTGCAACTAACTAACTAATGGACAAAATTGAAAAATAATATGATAATTTACCAAAAAAACCAACAAATTGTCTTATTGACTACAATTGCAAAACCATGATGCCATATGGCATGTTGATGTCTTTTTCCATTACTTAATGATTATTATGACTAAGTAGTTATAAATGTATTTGAAAAAAATCATTTTTATGTCCAGTTCAAAGGACATAATTTGTTGTAATGAAGGTAAAGTTTTTAGACTTGCATCTTGATGCAAAGAGCTACATTGAGGGATTGGACATCACCTCTAACATAGTGACTAATTGATAAATGCCTCATTTTATCCAAAGTAGTGTATGAATCATCATGTTAACTATTAGTGAAGTATTTTATTATCACGTGTACAATGCCAAAACATGTCTTTTACAACTAGTCCTATTTCATTATAGTTATTTTATAGTTTTTAAAATTGTTTATGCCATTTTCTAGCTAATTTTCCCATTGTAGTTGAATAGGACAAGTCATAAAAGACATGTTTTGGCATTGGGAATAATAATATATTTATCCAAAAAAACCCACTAGTCATACTAATTATAATCACTAAACTATGACATCACATGACATCTCAATGGCCTTTGCAACTACATCGTGATTTTTGTGACTAAGTAGTTAAAATTGTAATCGAAAAGCATAGTAGTTGTTTCTTTGATCAGTCAAAAAATTCATAATGTGTTGTTGTGCCATCACATGTGAAGGGTTGTGACATAAATCACAAGAGTTGATGGTTGGCCTCATTATGATGGGCATAGACACATTGCGTGGTGTATTATTAATCCAAAGTTGGGTTTCAAGCCCAATTTATGCCCAATAAGACAACATAGGTAGTTATTGGGAAAGAAAAGACAACACTTCTTCTAAATGAATAATCAAGTTGAATTTTCCACCCCCAATTAGGATTCTTCAAATGGTCATAACTTCTTTTGACCATAAATAAATTGTTGACTCCCATTAGAATGCTTCAAATGGCCATAACTTCCAACCATAAAAAAGCTTATATTTGGCAATACGAGTCCACCCATCACATTCTAACTTGGGTTGGGGATTTGAGATCATGGATGACCCAACATGAAAAGCATAAATTGGAAAAGTTTAGTGACCCATTTAGATAGATACATGCCCCCACAAAGAAAGACTGACCAGCTACAATTTGGAGGGACTTAGTAGCAGGAAATACCAAAGACCCCTGTTTTCTCTCCGCTAGAATAGTGAAGGGTAAGAAGAAGAAGGCGTTGCTGCTGCTATTCTGCTACTTCTCATTTGGTTGCATGGAAATTCCATTCCTAAAATTGGTTGTCACTGTTTTTGGCCTGGACTAATAGCCCTTCCTAAGAACACCCTTAACCTATTAGAGTTATCCCTAAAGTCACCCTGTCTTCACCCTCTCTTTGGGCCTGCTTTCACCCCCTATCCCCTCTTTGAACAGTATCTATCTGCAAAGTAATGAAATTTTATGAAAATCTTATTATGAAATACTGAAACTCAGCATTTAATGCACAAGGTTTGAGAGTAATTATAATAGTTGTACAGGTAGGAGCAAGTGAAAATAGGTATATATGTAACAGCAAAGAGGCGCTCAGGAAAAAGGAAAGACAAGGTGAAACTCAATTTACCACCAAAATTGGTGGAAAAACTAGTTTGGGTCCCAATTATTTGGTTTTGTAAAAGTTTCATTCCCAGTTATGGGTTTGATGCCCTACTATGCCGAAACTGGCTGTTCTCACCCCTATTGCCTGACTTTACCGATAACTCTATTGTATGTAACAAAAGTGTGGCATAATTAGTACAGTTTTTTCCCTCTCTAAAGCAAAACAATTCACACCAAATTTGTGCAGCAAAAACTGACCCTTCATGCAGCAAAGGGACTTGGTCCCCACTCTGAAGACCACCAAGAAATATGAAGGAAAAAAAATTCAAACATCCATTCTTCTTCTGCTACCTAGCCTAGTTGAACCATGTATAGGAAGCTGGTGAATTTTTTCTGAAAAATCATTCAATTTGTGACAAAATTGTGATTCCTTTTGTAATAGTGACAAATTTCACACAAAAAAAATGTATACCCATTTATGTTTTTGAAGTAAAATTATTTTCTAAATTACTAATGTAAATGAAGAGAAAATGCTTTATCACCTGCATTCTTTTGGGTTGCTTGTAAAGCCTTGCATGGGTGAGCCAGACCTAGCCTACATTTAGTAACACGGGGAAAATAAATAAATAAATAAATAAAATCCTACTGGTCAGCAATTTGATTTGTTTTAATCACATCTAGTTCTGTTTGTTTATAAAAATTGGAAATCAAAGAGCCTTTGGTCCTGGTTTTTTTGAAAATTTTCAAAATTATCAAAACCTCCTATTCCAGTTTTCTTCAAAAAGCCTTAAGGAACAAACAAGTTTCACAAAACAGAACTAGAAGTTTTATACCAGCTTAATTATATGATTGGGTTTTAGATTATTTGAGAAATTGTGTTTAAATACCAGAATTATTAGTTCTCAGATTTTTTGAGAACCATGGTTATATATCAGAACCAGTTATTTGATTTTCTTAGAGACCCATCATTATATATTTCCAAAGAATTGCCAATTATCAGATCTCATTCTACATTATCATCTTTTTTTTCTTCTTTCACTTTTTTTTTTTTCCTCTCTTGGCTTCACTTGTTCAAATGGATATGCATAGCAACAGAAAGCTATGATTCTGATTTTTCTTTGCCATTGTTTGGATTTCCCCCAGTGGGATAAAATTGACTTATAGGCATACTCTTTGTGAATTGGTTACAAATTGGCCCCAAAGTAATGACAGTTTGTTATGAGTCTAAATTTATAAATTCCACCTCTTAGGTGAAACTAGTGCTCTATTTTCCATTTTTTGGTTTCACAAAATTGGTGATTTTTTGTTGAAAAATACATTTTTTCAAGTTTTTTCTCCAATTTTTTTTCAAAAATAACCAAAAGAATTCATGAAGAAAACATTGGGCTGAATTATGGATTAATTGCTGGAATGGAATGACACTCTACATGATATCAACTTAACATCCATACCAGTTTATTATCAATTGAAATGATCTCATATAACAATGCAAATGGCATAGCTTGATTGAGAAAGTTCAAACGAATATACTTTTGCAAAATACTCAATTGCTACATACAAGATATGAAATTCAAGTTGCCCATTGAATCATGAGAAAAATTCAAGAGGATTATCACAAAAAGACAAAGCTCCCAAAATCTACATGAAAAAAATTGGTGGCATGGAAAAAATTGCATCATGGGAAAAATTTGAAGATATCACAACAAAACTAAGACACATTTTTGCCACCCATTACACATTGAAGCTAGTAACATTCTAATGAAATGAACAACTTTTCATTACAACTCAATAATTATATACCCATCATGCTTTTGCTAAGCCAAGACCATGTCAAACATTTTCTTTCTTGTTACCTTCAATTTTGCAACAATGATGATTTTTTGTCAAAATAAAACTTTTTTCACTCTAAAAACTTTTTCCAAGTTTTTTTCCCAAAAAATCACAAAATAACAAAATTTCATCATTATATTTACAATTAGCCAAGGTTTTTTATTTGAAGCAAATATTGTTCTATTGTTGAGAACTAAGAACTATTAGTTTTTTAGCCAAAGTCTATGGTTTTTTGAACTTATTGGATTTGAGTTTGATGGAAAAAGCAAGAATTGAGAGTTGACAAGCACATCACGACATTTTTTCTCCTTAAATTTGTTATTGAATGTGACCTCAAAATGTTGTCAGGGAAGATTTTTTATGCCAACAACTTCCATTTATCCTTAACTCATGTAAATGGCAAGTGCAATTGAATTCAACTTAAACAAAGGTGATGAAATGATTTTAGGAATAAGTTGTTTCATTGTCTTTCTTGTGACACCTATATATATAGGCTATGGATCATTTCTTGTGACTTTTTTTATATTCATCAATGATTTCAAGTTGTTCAATGTAACTATACAAATCTTCTTTCTATTTACTTGTTGGCTTTTGGTTTCCACTAATGTCAATCTCCAACTTGGCTAGTTGCAAACCAAATTATTGCCTTATTGATTTTTAATCGAACTAGTTTTCTCTCACATATTTATTCTTTCGCCCTTTTTCTTACCATTGCTTGTGTTTTAATTTTCTATATGCTCTCAATAATCTCTTGTGGTCACTTCTCTCATGACTTTATTGGTTTCATGGAATCTTCAACTATAGATGTTATCGTTAATGTGTAGGTTGAACCAAACACTAATGACATGTGGTGTCCTTATGGGCTTGGAAAGACATGGTAGTTTATCTTTGTCAACACAAATTGACCATTTGATCCACACGTTGAATGTTCAAAGGCTTATGACCTTATAAATACATGCAAGGCAAGATTGGAGTGACAAAAAAACTTGATGTCAAGTTTGAAAGCAAGATTAAGCTTGAAGAATTCTTGGAACTTGGATGTCCATTTGATCCTTTTTTATTGCAATGTACATTTTTTTAAAAACATTTTATCGCCATTGAATATTTGAAGCAATTGGAATTTTTTATTTTTTCAACATGGGTTGAAGCCTTAAGCACACTTCTAACTTTTTAATGTGGATTAATGCTTGAATAATGTGTAGTTTGTAGTCCCCCTCAACCCTAGACATTTGACACAATCCAACATTTATGGGTTTTCAATGTGAGTTGGGACATTTGTAACAACACCTTGGACATTTGAAGCAATTTCTTTTTGAATATTTTCAATGTGAATTGTTCCTTGTGAGATCATTGAAAGAAAGGTATAAAAGTGATTACAATGAAGCTTTGGGTTCTTGCAACTCTTTAGTCTATAATGTAAATTTCAAATAAGCACTCATGGATTTGGTTATAAATAGCAAAATGTAGATAATTGAAGATTCTTTGACTAAAACCCAGCGCATCTACATGATTGACTTTGTTTCAAAAAACCAATGTAAATAACCACCTTCTAAAGCTACTAAACCCCATAACCCAACTAGTTTTGAAAATTTGCAAAATATAATATGTTTGAAGTTTGAACCCAATGAATCCTTTGCAAATTTAAAAAATCAAGTACTTGAAATTGTCAATCATTTAAAAAATCAAGATACCTCCAACATTGGTTGTGACTCAATTGTGGATGAACCTCAATTGAATTAATATCACTTTCACCTAATTGGTAATCCATTCTATAAGAGGTAAGTCCTATATATATATATAGGAAACTAAACAACTATTAGGTAAGTCAACAATTTATACATAGAAAGGGATGTGTTCACTACCTACCTATTAACAACCTTTGAGTAGGTTGTTAATAGGTAGGTAATAAAGAACCAATTGAATTAATCACAATGGTTAGCTCGTGAAGGAATTGAAAGCCAATAGAAATTTATTTTCTAACCACTCACCATTCATCTTTTATGGTGCATTAGATTGGTGGGTGTTGGTTTAGTATGACCTAGGTAACCAACCTTTAGTTGGAATGAAATGAACACCAATCTCTAAAGGGTTAATTCTATTACAATATTTATTCTTCTTGTTGAAATGTCAAAACAACTTTGAGACTAATGTTGGGAGGTGTTGTCACCAACCATGTGCACAAAAATGATTTGATATGGGAAATTAAAGCAAGGAAGATTTGGGCAAGATGGATTTATAGCTTAAATCAAATTTTTAAATGTGAATATAACATTTCTTCAAGGATACTTAACATTTTTTGTTAAATTTTTTTTATGTAACCTAAATGGTGATCATCCTTAAGAAGATTTAGCCGAATTATATTATAAACTTGATATGAAGGAAAAAAAATTAATCATCCTTCTAGATTTTAAATTATTTATTACAACCAAATATAATATTTTGAGTGATCTAATTCATTAGGCTAGCCTACTAATTCCTATGTTAGGCATCCTAGGTTAGCCTAAGAGCCAAGGATAGACTAGGTGCCTAAGCAATATAGCTTAACAACTAGGAACCTAAGCAACCCAAGCTAAACTAAGTTAGCAACCTAAACAATTTAACCTAAAGGTTAAAAATCTAGCCCACCAACTTAAGGTGCAAGTGTGAAGGTATGTCCATTTGAACATACCTATCTAATGTTAATATTAGGAATTTTTTGAACTTTTATACACCAATTTGGTATGGGTTGTGGGATTAATTTCATTTTCATATAATAGGGTAGTATAAATAATTGTCAAAATGTTCTATTGATCATTGGTATGAACATAAACACCAAAACACTACATACCACATGGTAAACATTTATACTTGGTGAAGTCAAATTTTGATAATTTTTTTTTTCAAATTACAACTTCAATGTAAATGATATCACTATAATTTTGTTGAATACATAAACTTATTGGTAAAACCATAATGATCTAGTTCATGACACATGTGTGTATGTAAACAACAATCCATTGGTTCATTTAATAACCCATATTTCACATCCTACATTCAAAAACAAAAGTTAAACATTTGTATTAAAAATCTACCATAACAAACTTAATAATCTTCATGACCCTTCATGAACATGAGTAATCTATTCAAAACATTTTGAGGATGTGACATTTCTACACATAATTGCGACATTCCAATTCATAAGAACCAATTTTACCTATGCATACCCAACCATAGGTAATAATTATTATGTATCAATAGGAATTTTTCCCAAGATTTTTTTTGGGTATGAATTAGAACATGCAATAGGTGAGCATTGGTAAGGAACAATGATATCTCTTGGTATGACCAAATTCTATACCATGAAGGTGGGAGTTTGACCTACCATGGGGTAGATGCAAGTTATAATGGCTTAATAACAACAAAAGTTTGAATCCCAAAAGTCCATATTTTAACACTATAGTGGAAAAAATAGCTAAAAACCAATTTTGAGTGGGCCTTAGCAAAGTCCTTGTGATACATATATGGGTTTATATCCAACCCTATATAACAAACCAACACTAATTTGAACCCCTCACATCCTTTCACCTCCATGTTTAAAAGCCAAGTCTTTAACCATTGGACCACTATTGAATAAGTGATATTCCTTTTCACCACATGCTTATGTTTTTATGCACATTTTTTTCCTAACATATTTAAGTATTATAAATTTCCCTAAACTATTTAAAGCTAGGCTACTACTAGGTTACTTTAAATATAAACTATTTTAGTTGGTTACTATATTATACCCTAAGTTAGTATAAGCTAGCTTAGAATACCATAAGCTATTTTAAGCCTTCATAGGCTACTTTAGGTTACCATGGGCTATCTTAAGCTACTAGGAAGTTACTATGGGCTTCTACTAAGTTAATAATGTATTTATATACAACCTACCTACTTGCAACCCACCTATTATTTACTTATTCAACAATTTACCTTCCTATTTATTGATACAACCTATAACCTACATACCTATACCTACATATTTGTTGGATTAATGACCATGTAAACCTTTTACATTTTGAACATAAGTTTCAAATTCATCTATTGTTTTTGTTTTCTTAGTTAAAAGTTTTTAAAAATTTTGCTTTGTAAGTTTGCAACTTCTCGAGCTTTGAGGTTTAAGGTTTTACACTTCTTGAATCCATGCATCATGGCACCCTTGTAATTACCAACTAGTTTCAAATATGTGTTTTTTTTGTTAAGGTCCCTACTATAGTTAATATTACTTCATTGGATCAAGGTGTTGTTATTATTTGCAATACATTTAACTACTCCATAATCGAATTCAATGTTGTTGCAAATGCCCATATATGCTCATGAATAAAAAAGGGAAAAAAAAGGAGAAATATAAAGTTTGGAATTTATATCCTATTTGTTGGGGAATTTCATCAATTATATTACTCTTGAGTTCTTACAACCAATCCATTGCCTATGTTTAACCAAGTGGAGAAAAAAAATGGTTGAGGGAATGGAAAATTAATTAGTTTTTTAGGATGTCTGGGTAGCAAAGCTTCCATTGGTGGAAATTGCGGTTGGTTTTTATGGGAAAATGAACATGATGAGGTATCAAGTTTGTACACAAATTGATAGAAGAAAAAAGCTAATGGTTTCTAAATTTGACAACCTCCAAAAACATTTTAGGAGGTGGAAATGTAAGGTTACAAGAACTAATTGCATAGTGGGCCAATCATATATGTCTATGGAATCACAACACGCAAAAATGATTGCATATCCTATAGAAAGGGAATGTATTCAATTGCAAACATGGTTGTTAGGGGGGACGTGGTTGGAGAAAGGAAAAAAAAATTCTTACAATTTATTGCCATTTTTTGGCTTTTGAAACAAAGTTGTCCTCTCACTAACTTTGAAGCCATGAAAATGTTGTTTGAAAACTTAAAATCAAAAATAGCCCTTAAAAACACTCTAACAACAATGCTAAAAGGAGATTATAGAAGTCCAACAATGCATTATCCTTGTTACAACAAAAGTTATGGTTCATGCAATGAGGTGCATTATAATAGGTTGTGATGAAGTGAAATAATTGTTAATTAATCATTCCCTTCCCAAGAGTTCATGAATGTTATTAAAATCATATATCCTTAGTATTGGTTGAACTATGATGTAAAGTCCACACTCCCTACCCATTTAACCTTGTCGAAGGCACAATATTACTTTAAAAAGGAATTTAGTGATGAAGGCTTGAAGGTACTTGTCATATTAATGAACAAATGTTTGACATGGAAACTAGCCTTTTCAAGGTGATTACACACAAACTATAGACAAGCTTTGGAACCTCTTATGAGCTATAATCCCATGACCAAGTTGTGGTCCAATCTATCTTCTAGTGATGTGTTACAATAATGATTGTCAAAGCATTTGCAATTGGTGGAAATTTTTATGGTGATGGTATTTAACATCATCTAGGATGAGCAATGTTTTTCAACCTTGTATGAAATATAAATTGAAAAATTGGTTCACAAATCATGTTAATTTGGTTGTGAAGATGTTTGCTTGTGATCATTATTCCATGGAAACTTTCCATTTGGAGATGCAATCGCAAATTGGTAGGATAGAAAGCAAAGGTATGTAATGAATGCTTAGTAATTTTTGGAGTTTTAGTGTGGCATACTTGAAGTTTTTGCACATTTCTTTGAGCTCAAGTTGCAACTTGCATGCATGCATCTAGGCAAGTAAGGAAACCAAGTTTTGATTTGCAATTTGCAAATACATTTTTCCCAACTCCTATGTTGTGTTTTTTGTATGATTTGGATGTATACAAATACCTACGAGTTTTGTAAATATCTTATGCATGTCTATTTTCTTGTTGGATTTTTGTTTCAAGTTGATATGCAGCTTGCTTAGTGATTAGTTTCTTGAACTAAGGTTGGAATGCAAGTAAAGTTTTAATGAGTGTTGCTTGTGTAGATTTGACTTGGGCTACAATGGGCAAGATTCAAGAGGAATGTAGTTCAACCCCTCTGCATGCCTTCCATTTTTTAACACAAAAAGCGAATTGTAAAAAAATGTTGTTATCACATTTTGTACTCAATGTTTCAAATGCTTGCTAATGCACATATATATTTGTTGAAAAGATTGTCAAATTTTGTACATGTGAAAACACCAAATAACTAATCTACCACACTTGAAAAGAATTGTCACAACGATATGCTATCTTGAATTCTTTTTTGGATGCCGTATTCCTTCTTACATCTGTTGCAAATTGCCATCTATACTTAGCAAAAATGGAGTAGTTGCCAACCAATACACATGTATAGTCAACTAGGAGACCTCGGGCAAATGAAAAAAAAATCATGTTACACCGAAGGGCAGAGCCAATAAATAAAATAAATCTGCTATTTTTTGACTGGCCAAAAAACCAAAGAGTTTTGTTCACTAGACTCAGTTATTGGAGAGGTAATTCCCCTCTTCACCCTCAGCTCCTTAGGGTCAACTGCTCACAACCACCTATTGTTCAGTGGGGTTGTTAAATTCCAATGGCCAATAAACCTAATATAGCCTAATAAACCCTAAACCTAAAATATACTAAACCTCATATAGCCTAATAAACCCTAAACCTAAAATATACTAAACCTACATAGACTTTGAAGCCTTTCATGTGACACCTACATGCAACAACAGCAGATAGGTTTTCTCCTAAACAAGTTGAGTCAGTATGGAGTTTTTTTTGGTTGGATGGGGGGCACATTAGGACAGCCTACTGACACAGTTTCTTCAGTGGTGCAGAAGTCAGTATTAAAGACACCCATTTGTCTCCAGAGAGAGCAAAGTTAGATCCAATCCAAAATTCAAAACTTAAAATTTTAAAAATTAAATTAAATCTATAAAATTTATAATTTAAAAAAAAACCCCTCTTTCAAGTGCAAACTGCTCTGGTTAGTAGTTAGTACTGGTCACACAGGCCACAGTTTGAAGCAGCACACCCACAAGGGCACCATCATCCACTGGATGCCCCTTAGTACTCAGTTTGTGGATGAACCCTAACTGAGTTAATAATACTTGGTTTCCACCTTGGTAACCATTTCTGTAAGAAATAGGTCTCATGTGTAGGTAGATAGGCAGGAAAATAGATCATCCCTAGGTATATAAATAGCTAAGGGCTGTTTTTTTTTTTTACTACCTACCTACTAACAACCTTCTTGTGGTAGGTTGTTAGTAGGTAGGTAGAAAAAAAAAAGTAACTGAGCTAACCACCATGGATAGCTAGGGAACTGGAACCCAACAGAAAATTGTGTAGGGTTTAGGGTTTAGTGCCATTGCTTAGGGTTTAGGGTTTCTGCCTCTTTGTAAGTTGTGCCTTTTTTTCACTTCTACTAGACTTCTGTCTGTCTGTCTCTAGTCTCTACCGTGTAGCTTGCCTCTTTGGGTCGTTCCTGCTCTCGTGGATGGTTGGAAGGATGGATCTTGCTTCCTACAGTCACGGATCAGGCTTGGCTATGCAGGACCCACTTTCACAGTCTCAGTCTCCTAGACGACAACAGATCACTACATAACTTGCTTGCTTGTTGTTGTGTGGGTCTGTAGCAACCGCAAACGATCCGAAGGAATAGGCGTGAAATTTGGGTTTGTTTGAATTTTGGGAGGACTCTCACGACGGAAATGGTGAATTCGGGAGGAAGAGCAGGAGGACCCCACACTCAAATTAGACAGACAGCAAGCAGCAGGCGACAACTCTACTTTGCGGGCATCATCAACACCTCCCCACTACTTTGCTCTCTCTCTGGAAACAAATGGGTGTCTACTATACTCTACTATATTAAAGCCCTGCAACGTGGAGAAGAACTTTTCAGTTTTTGAGCTTCCTTCTCAACACCCATTTGAGGACAAGAGAGAATAATTTTCTTTTGGTTACAAATTGCAGACAAAAAGAGAGAGAGAGAAAAGCATTAATTATGATGAGCAAGTAGTAATAATGTAACAGGATGCAGATAATACGGTTACATTTAAGTCCTCACCAAAAACAAAAAAAGTAGTTGAATGATTAGTATTCCAAGTAAGCCAATGGGAAGACACAAGTGTTGTCTCATGATGCAACTAGCTCACATGTTTTGTTTTTGCTTTGGAAACTAGCAGCATTGCCGCCTCCACCTCTGATCTCCCAGACCCACTCTCTACTAACTCTTCATTCTTCTCGTTCTTAGTACTTACCTACTACTCCTTACATACATCACCCAGTGTTTGCTTTTGTTTCTGGTTTGCTCACATGGCCTCCAGGTCTTGACTTTTTACTCCAAAACAGGCACATGAGGATTGTTTCAAATTTGTAATCCTTGAAAAAATATTTACATATGGAACTACGTTTTTTTTTTTGCACAAGTTCTTTGTGGCCTTGCCTACCAAGGCAAGGATATGCATGTTTAGATTCATTATAGAGTATAGTAGCTTAAGGGGGTTTTTGGTCCCCTAGTTAGTAGGTCTTTTTTTTATATGAGGATTTTTGAAACATGATATTTTGGCTTGTGTTGAAACTTGAGATTAGTTGTAGAGTTATAATATCTTGAAGGATTTTGGTCACTTTCAGAGGATTTTTTGAAGATTATATTTTTGCATGGTGAAATATTTGAGTTTCCTTAATTCTTCTTTTCCCTTAAGATATTTTTTTATGTACATGGCAAGGCCACAAAGTGTGACACACCACTTGTTATGATTGTCTTGTTTGAACAAACATTTTACAACATAACATCTATTTTTCATCTTTGAAATATTCTTTTTTTTTGTCTTTTCTTGACCAACTTGTCACTCATGAAATGTTTTCCATCAAAGGCCAATTTTGTGTGAAGCATATTTTTTCACAAGATGTAGAATGGTAGCTATATGTCCATAGGATATTTTAACTTCACTCCAAAATAGACCCTTTGTACGTTGATTCATTCAACTGTGATTTCTTTCCTTTTGTGCATCCCTTTTTAAAACACACTTGAACCCTACAAAGGGGATCGTGTGCTTATTATGTCCATACAATTGAAAATGTTAAAAGCTTCATTCAAACATCTAACATTATCCAAAAACTAATATCAAATTTTAATGTTTCAACTTCTCTTGCAAATTCATGATAATAATAGATTGACATCACAAATTGGAAAAGTGAAGTTATAAACATTTTAGGTTAAACTATTTATTTCCATTTCAAAGATTAAAGAATATCAATTGACTAGAAAAAGAAAGAAAATTTTATTAAATCATACACTAAAAATAAGTTGTTAATTCAATCATCATGTTTGGTTACACCTTTTCCCTCCCAAGGATATAAGAACATATAATATTGTTTCAATAGTTTATACTACAAAGTTAAGCTTGGCCTTTAAATGTGACATTTACTAATCTTTGTTAAAAAAAAGGGATATTAGTACCTTGTTTATCACTTCCATAATCCATTCAATAATGAGATTATGAACATGTTCAATTATATGCAAATAATGGGGGAAAACAGTGTTTTAACTAAAAAAAAATTTACACACATGTCATGATCAAGTGATTCAAACTATTGGTAATGTAGTTAAACTTGAGGTTAGCAAAATTGCAACTTTAATCCATTTATGGAATGGGCATTGGCAATGTCATTTAAATTGCAGAAAATGAAATATTATCATGTATTTGGGTCCCATTATTCAAAATTCAACATGAGTTTAATTAAAAAATTGTAGCATAAAAAATCATGTTCTTGGAATTGGTGGATGGAGGTCATCAACAACTCAACTTCATAGATGAAAGGAACTCAAATAGATGCTCAAGTAATGAACAGATCAATTTCATACTTGTTCAATGTTAGTTTATAATTGTATTATTATAAACATCATAATTCCCATTCATAGTTTTAGTAGCAAGAAAAGCTCCATGTTGCATGAGTCACATTCCATGTTCCATGTTGCATTACCATAACACACGAATAAATTAAGCTCTAATTAAATTATTTTTTAAATTGTCAATTTTTGGAGAAATTTATTGCCCAAAATGTTGACATAATTTCAAATTTTTGAGCTCCTATTGTTGAAAGTTGTGGAAGCCTAAAAGTGGAATCTATGTGATATGTTTTGACATACAAATCAAGAGCTTTGAATGGAAGCAAGTGGCATGGCCAATGATGATTCTCTAGAGATATCACATAGCTTTTCTTCAAGTGTTTTGATTTCAAAGAAAAAAATGTTTTTTTTTTATGTTGGACATCCATGGTGCTATGTGAAGGGTCACGTGTTTATTGAAAATGGTGAATAGGGAGCATAACAAAGGATGCAAGTGCACAAGGCCTTCTTTTGTGTGGAAGTGGTAGTTTTGCTGAAGATAATTGCTAGAAATATACATATAATTGTAAGCCAAAACATTTTGGAAAATAATATACCATATGTCTAAATGCATTTTTTAGAATAGAATAATTATTCAACACCTCAATGCCAAATGCATTTGTATACTATGACATTTCCATTGTTCAGGACTAGTCAAATCCAATTTAGAATTACCCCAAAAGATGCTCGAAAATCACACTATGTGAGGTGGTTATGTTATCACCACCTAATTTGAATCTATAATATTTTGACTTCATTTGTTTACATCATCTAATGTTGGGTCTAACTAACATCTTAAATCCAAAGTGCATTCAATATTTCTTAGGTTTTGAAATGATTTGGCTTGTTCCACATTCTTTTTTTCCTTCCAAATATTTTGAATTATTGTAACTTCAAAGTGTGGCCCAACCTTTCAATTTTTCAATTGATGCACATGATTTAATTGACGGGTCACTTATGTCATTATCAATACATCTTAAATATCATTTCTTTTTATTATGCATATGTTTTACAATGGATGTTGATTAATGGATATTTGGTGTAGGTGTTGCATTCATTTTTCTAGTATTTTTCCTTGCACTTAGGCTTTAATATCTTGGTGAATTCACAATGTATCTATATGGGGGTGTTTTTTGTGGATGGCATTATGTGAACTTCTTTTTTATGGACAAATGTGTGTTATTTTGTGTGGGTTTCAAAATTTTGGATTGAAAGCGTAAGGAATTAGAAGATGGCAAAGACAAGCACATGAGTGTGATTGGATTAATTAGAGTCAAATTAATTGCCTTGCATTTTCACATTATAGTTTGAGCATGACAATTTACCAAACTAAATGTCGCTTCTCCCCAATAAAAGATCCAAATAATTAGCTTAAAACTTAAAGTCCATTTTAGATCTACTCCAAAGAAAACTTGTAACATCAATATTTTTTCATACTAAACTAAAAGACCCCATTGGGGTTTAATAACAAAATAGAACAAACAACACAAGGTTGGGGAAGAGGAAAGGGCCCAATCAAGGGAGCCAAGAGGCCATGGTGGAGGTTAACTAGCAATAAACTCAAAAATGCCTTTAAGTCTGGGGGGAGCGGGAGAGAATGTGCAAAAACCATGACTTTAGGCCTTGTTTGTTGAAAAGGCCTTTCATGTATAGGCCCTTAGGGGGTTTTGATGGTGTTTTTAAAAATAGATAAGGCCCCTAGTTAGCAAAGATAGGGGAAATTTTATCCTCCCTATGGTGACTAGGGATGTCAACATCCCCTTGATTAATGTATTATCTAACTATGTATATGGGCTCAAGTCCCTTTAAGCATTATTTGAAATGCTCGTGTTTTAAACATTTTTTCTCAAGTAGTGTGTCACCCCTATTAAAAGTTTGACTTAAAAGCTCTTTCCACCAAATGTCATGTAGTGTGTTGTTGATATCTTAAACCACTATAGAATTGATTGTGCCTTCTCTTTTGAATCCCAACTTGTTTCTCAATAGTTCTTATATTTACACCCTTTGATTGTTGTCCATCATTCAAGTGTAGATGCTTAAGAGTTTACATTGGGCTCCTTATTATGTCGTGTTGCTTGAAGTTGTTGGTTAGTGTCAACTTTTGTTGTATTTTTTTCATGGTGTCAATTTGCATCCAAGAATAGTTTATCTTCTTTCAATACATTGTGAGTTGTGAGGTTCTAGAAGTAGGTTTACTTGAGCATTTTGTGTTGTCGAGGTGGCTTTGGCAATAAAGATAACTTGTGTTTGGGTTAGATTTTTTGTTTCTTATGAGAGCTCCATTCTTCTTTTGTTTTCTAATGGAGTTATATGGGTCATTTTAGTTCCATTACAAAAAAACCTTCATGTTGAGCTCATTTATTCCATTTACTTAACGATGGATTCAAGCAACAATATATTATTAATAGTGGATTATATTTTTCCAAAAGTTTCATGGTCTTCAAAGTTTGACATGTTCAATTTATTGAGCTTCACCAAGGCAAAACATATCCCATAAAAAGGGTCATAATGATGAAAACAACAACTAAGGAACCAACATTACACAATGGCAAGTCTTGATAAAATAGTGGGTTATTTAAGTCAAATGATTATAAATTCATGTTTCATATCAATGCACAAAAAATGATTTGATAGTTATGATTTTTTTAATCAAATTTCTTAAAGTATAAAGGTGTATTTTCATCATTGTTCATTATTATGTCATTTGAAGACTTGATTGATTGATGAAAGCAATAAATACCTTATTTAAAATGTTTTAAAAGTATTATATATTCATTAAGTTCATTTCAAATTTATCCAAATGTTTGATAACATAATAGACACATGCATCAACAAGAAATTTTTTGAACTTGAACTTAATATATCATATAAAGATATGTATTGTTAAGCAATGATTATATTTACAAATATTTTTAATATGTTGAATACACCCACGATTGCATGTTGCAATATTTTCAATTTTGCTACTTAATTACAACCTTCTAGGTTCTAATAATTGGAAACAAGTTTGGAATATATTATTCCCAACTAATAATGGTGAAAAGGTTTTGGAGCATTCTAGTAAAATTGGATTAGAAGAATTCTTAGAATGACCAAGGCCTTTGTTTGTAAAAAAAATTATGTAGGGTAAACATGAATGCCATCCTTGAACATAAGTGTATTTGCAAGCTATGGTGGGCTCATTTTGGCACTTGAGGATTCCATAAATAACCAAAATTTCATACTAAAAACATTTTGTATTAACACCATCTTATTTCCATCACAATTGAATTGTCTTCTCTTTTTTTTCTTTTTCTTTTTCCAAACAAGACAATATAACTTAATCTTCCTTACATCATATAGAACTCAATGAAATGATAAGGTTCCAAACACTATAAAGACTCATTCTTCAATTTAAGGACTTTCAAAAATCTTGCAACTATAGAGTTTTTAAAAGTTTACTACATCATTACTTTTTTTGTCTATGAAATTTTGAATCATTGTGTTAATTTCTTAATCAATCGTAGCAATTTTGGAAACAAAAATTCATAGAAGTGATATACAATAATGAATGTCATAAGTTTCATATATACAATGCTAGTGAATGTTGGCATATTAAAAAGTACAAGTATGGATTTATATAAATAATTTGATTAGATTTCAACAAAAAATATTACTATAACACTATTTTTAATAAAACTAATACTATTTTAGGATTTTGCAAACTTGTCTTCCTAATGAAACAATTCGAGGAAACTAAACATTGTTATATTCTTGAATTTTTGAATTAAATGCAATGACTAGGAACATGTGTGTGTGTGTAAGGCTTCAAATTCTATATGCTCTAATTAATGTACTCACCAAAAAGTTATAATTAAAAAAACCATAATTAAATATTCCCCATATTTTAAAAAAATTCAATGGGTCCAATAAAACGAAAGTGTGATGTTCCTGGTGGGTTCAACCAAATGTACTTATGCCCTTATGGGTGTAACTTAGGGTCTACTAAAAGTAATTCACATGTTTAATATGTGAGTTTGGTTTTTGTACCTTAAGAAAATTGTTGATTTTTTACTTCAATTTGCGACTAGTTTTTAGTTGCAAGTCACATATACTATTAATTTGCCCATTAGTAACATTGTAAAAGTTGCAATTGACTAGCTCCAAACAATGATGTCACCATGACATCATGTTGGTTGATGGATGAAATATATGATCAATGGATTTGGGATCATCCAATGACTATTCATATACCTTTTGCCATGCTAGTAGGTGTATGTGATAACATATGTGACTAAAATACAACTACCATGGAGACTAATGAAACAAGGTCACATGGAATGTTTTAAGAAAATTAAATAATTTGATTTTAAATATTAAAATTTTAATCTCCATGGTCAACTTTTGATGGTTTTTGATTAATACATGTGACCAAATAATTTTATGCCGTGTGGCAAAATTTTATGATTTTCATTCATTTTACTTTTTGAAACGAATATTTTTATCATCATCATCCACTATTGATTGTCTCCAATTTATACACATGGCCAATTTTTTGTGCCTTTTGGCACCATTTTGAATTTGGAAATTAATTATACTAATTTTATTATGATTTGCAAGGTTTTGCCTTGAGCCTACCACATGTAAAGTTGTGATTTATTGTAGGATTTAAACATTAATCATATGATTTTCTTGTTTAAGATCAGGGGTCAAGGTTTAATGAAAAATTTAAAACCATGTATGGCCCTAAGTTCCACGTATAAGGCACAAATTTAAATTGTAGGTGCTCAATAAGGGTTAGGGTTTAAATAAGTTTTAGGGTTTAATTTTTTTAAATTAGTACAACAAAAAGGAAAAGGTGCATGTACCTAAAAACAAGAGGGGTACAAAACCAAAACTTTTAATAATACATGAAAAGTTCCCACCAAAATTTGCTAATACCAAATTAGTTATTCTTTGACAAGTCTATCACAATTTTCTTTCCCAATAATGGAAACACCAATCTCTTTTGATTATTAATGACCATAACTACAAGCCTTACAATGATTTTGTAGTTTGGTGTGGTAGCCCCTACATGTAGATACAACTGACCTAAAGAAGAAGAAATGGACATAAAATTTGCCACAACCATAATTCATGTGAAAAAAAAATGAATAACGCATTATAAGCCCAATGTGTTTATGTGAGCTTGCCACTCATGAACACAATGTTCAACATGCAAGTTGAAAGATTTACATTAAAAGCTAAAATCACCTATGAAACAAGAAACGCCAATTCAAAGATCCCTCACTCATTCAAATTTTAAAACCATAGGTGATATGTTGGTTATAAACATAATGTTGGCAACTTGAATGCCCAATACAATAACCTCATCAATGTTGGTGTCTTGGAAATGAACAAACACATAGTCAATTTATGGATGTATGACCTATGCCCTTTCAAATGAGGTTCCCATTAACTCCATTGCCCACTTACATGAAGCTACACCCAAGTTCCATCTAAAATGCGAAAGGGGATCATGAACATCTTTAAAATGTTGTGTGGCAATTATGACACTATGAAATTGTTTTACATGTGGTTGCATGTATAAAGTGTGCCCAATTATTGCATCATCCCTTTTAATAACATTTAATTAAATTTTAGACTAAAATCACATCTAGACACTTCAAAAAATTGTTGATTCTTTGGGGGAATGTATGAAACAACTATTAGCCAAGGGAAGTGCTTGTTGGGGTGATGCGTTGCATATAAATCCATGGAAAACATTGATGCATGGTTGCATTCATTTATGAAAACCATCACAAGTGTCAATATACTTGACCTTCAAGTTATTGTGAGAACATATGAAAGATAACAAATAGTGTGAATCATGACTAGTTCTTTGCAATGCACATGGATATGATGAAAGCAAGTTTGTTGCTACCAACATGAACTATACACTACAACATCCATACGCATTAGATCTTTAACTACATATATATATTATCTAATGCAAATGAATGTATAACCTTAAGATTTTTTGCTTGCCATGTAGGACAACTCATTCTTCTCAACCAATCTTAATAACAACCACACAATTTTTAGTTAGTTTATGTGTTTTGATCAAGGCTCCTACAGAACAAGAGTTCTATGTAAGAGGATGCACATGGAGAGAAAAAACATACTAAGGACATATAGTCCAATAATTGAAACATGTCTATATATATATATTTATTTTGCCACTACCTCTTACTCACAAATTGTGGAATAATGTAATGTTGTTTACCCATGTATGTCCTACATTAGATTCCAAAGAGGAATCAAATGAGTCCAACAAAACACAAACAAAAGTTTTGAAGATGGTAATTGTTTATTCAATCTTGAAGTCTCTTTTAACGGGCTTTCTAATATTCACTTAATTCACAATGTTATTTTTTCTCTGTGAAAATCAACAATCCACCATGCTTTGATGATATCATTGTGGTCAAGAAAAAATGTCACTACTATTGCAACTCTCGACTCAAATTTGACTCATAATACTCAAAACCACAAACCACATCAAGGTTATACACATAAAATTTCTTTTTGAGTGCTACATGCACATTTATTTCTACCCCTTTTGCTAATGAATCTCCATTACACTCAACTAACCACAATCTACTACCCAAATCAAGAGTTTGTGGCCATCATTATTTGATAAATTTACATGCATTCTCATACCTTTCAACCTCAAAAAATGCAAATTAGTTTCCCCAATTAAAACTAGATAAATAACCAACAGTAAGAACCTTCCACTTACCAAAAACCACCAACTTTTCATTCAATTTGAATGTTGAACCTTTCACATCTTAATAGGTTCAATCTTCACACCTTGTTTCTTAAAGGGTTAATAAGCTTCACCCTTCACATCAACAAAAATGCCATGATAAGGAATTGACTAAATCCTTCCAAATCACAAGCATGAATTGCCTCCAAGGATTTGCACACCAAAGGAAATCAATATGATGTTCAAAACCTAAACATGAATGGATCTAAATTTTAATGATGTGACTACATCTTGCATGATCTAATCATTTAGCAATGTGTAATTTTGAATAATAATTAAACAAACAAACTCAAGTTGCTCTTGATTTTCAAGTTATTACATTCCACATCACCCATGAAGAAAAATGTTTTCTTTATAATTCATGGAACCAAAATTTAACATCATTGATGTTGCGTAACTGCAAATGTTAATGCATGTTAAATTTGTTGATTATTTGTTAAGGAGAGTTTCATGCTACATACTTTTGTAAATAAAAGTCAATGGCCCTATAAGGGTTTAACCTACCCTTCTTTTCCTACACCTTCTTCATTCATAGCCAACAAGTTAAACGTTGGGCCAATCCCCATTTTATTGTTTGCAATGGCACCCCTTGGTTCCTCCAAGGCCTCCTCAATGGGCTTCTTGCTTTGAAAGTTTCAATTTACAACGAAGATAGAAAGTAATATAAAATTGTCCCATTGGACATAATCAAAACACATAAACTAATAAACACCCTAGTACACAAGCAACTTCGGCATAAATTAAATTATTTTTCATTTTGCTGAAAGTTTTGAAAAACCAATAACCTTATTGTTGAAAATTCCATAAATTTAAATCACAAGAATTTGAAATTGAACCCAAGCTAATACATATAAACATATTAATTGTAAACACACTAACCACGAGGATAATAAAAGAACCTTGAAGTTGAGTTAACATTTAATATGTAAATTCCTTATATGTTGAAAAGTCCAAGATAAAAAACTTGCATGTTAAATCTTAAATTTTAAAATTAATTAATTATTTGGCACTTATGTGTTGAACCCACCTAGGTACTATTGTAAGATTTTCCTCCATGATATACACCAAGTAAAAACAAACAAATAACCTACTTATGAATACAACCACCGTATATTGTCATATAACCTAGAGAGAGAGGGATGGTGATGAGGTCAAGAAGGAATGGATCTATGGATTGCATTAGAAGAAATCCCCCAAAATGCAACCAAAGAATTTACAACTAAGTGCAACTAAGTGCAATTAATTGTCATTTACAACTAGCTTTAATCATCTTTACAATTATTTTGCACCTTTGACCATTCTTACAATTATGCTACAACTACATTTGCAATTAATGACTTTTCCCTACACTTTACAATTGTTTTCATCCATGATCATGCCCATATGTCCCATTGGTTACAAATGGAACCAAACTTAGTTGCACCATTAGAGTGTCAACATAGCCCCTAGTTGAATATATAGATATATTAAGAAAAATTTGAATGTTATATGTACTTTTGATACTTGTTAGATCATGGGTATAATGGGTATATATATAAAGTTAGATTTAATTTGTATTCAGGCAAATTGACCACCTACCTACCTACATATGCTTGTTTACTTACCTAAACTATCCACCTATCTATTTATGTTTATTAACATATTAACTTAGGTTAACTACCTACCTAACATAACTTACCTACTTATTAATTAATTGATCACTAATGGTTAATGTATGTATTTATTAATAATATTTAATAATTATTGATTAATTTATATTAGTTATTTCTTTATTTCGTTATGAACTATTATTCAAAAAATTATAACTAACTAGTTAATTAATTAATTACTGGTTAAATATTAAATAAATAATTGAACATATGAATTATTATTTAATAATTTATAAAAGACAAGTTGGTAAATTAATTATTAATATTCATTACTTTAATTTGTGTTACTTATATGATAAATATTTATTAATTAATATATTGATGATTTATCTCATTGATTTTGAACTATTGATTAATAATTGATAACTAAATAAATTAATAATGGATTGTTATATAAGTATAAATTAATAATTAATTAATAATTAATTAATAAATTATTGTTTTATTTAATTGTATAATTTAAAATTTTGAAAAGGATGACAAAGGATATGAAATAAAAATAAAAATGAAAATCAAGGGAATGTAAACCCATTATTAGAACACTCTTACAAATGTGGGAGAACCAAGGAATCCAATCTAAGCACTCTTAAGTGGACTCCCACTTTAGGAGTTGGGGAGTTTAAGGTGTCTTGAATATTTGGATCAAGGTTTGGGGGTTAAAACCTTGTCCAAATTAAACCCCTTTTAAACCGTTGGAAATATCTTCAAAAATAAAATATTAAAGTGGGGTCACATTTTTTTTTGAAATGGACCTTAAACACAAGTTATGGCCATTTGAAAGGTCAATAATCAAATTGCCAAAATGACGCCTAACCATTTGATTATTTAGTAGAAGGGTCAAGTTACTTTTAATTGAATAGCTTGATACATTGTTACAAATGTTTTTTCAAGGGTTACAAATTTTCTCCTAAGAGGCTTTCCAATTGGAGGAAAACTCAAAAATTTATGAACCCCAAAATGATGGAATTCATAACTTGGTAGATTTGAAATTCTTGTTTGGGGGTCCTAAGAAAAAATGTCATTTAAATGTAACTTTCACAAAAAGCTATGTATTAGACTATAAGCAATAGAATAGTGATTTTTCCCACTTATTTTATTTGTTTTTGCAATTTGGCATGATCATGTGTTTAACCTAGAAGCTGGTCTTAGTTTCATATTAAAATTCCCTCACCCTATTCCTTGTTGAAAGTCAAGGAATTTGTCTTGGGTTTGTATTCCATTACAAAAATGCAAATTGGGAAGGTTCTTGATCACCAATACCACTTGACAAACCTAGGATTGTGTCAAGAAGACCACAATGAACACCATTGTGAATGACACACTTTTAGGTTTGGCAAATGGTATCAAAGGTGGAAAAACCCTATTGATTCTCAATTTCACAATGGAATGCAAACTAAAGATGCATTCTTTAGCTCCCAACAAGGGGAAGGTGAGGGAGCTCTAGGATGAGACTATGACAAGCTCCTAAGTTGAAAACATGGACATGTCAAACTGCACCAAAAAAAAATAGAAGGTGAACAGTGTAGTTTGTAGCCAAATTGGTGCATGGATGGTTCACAAGTCATTCACACCTACAAGACACACCACAACATAGACTTGGGGAGGAGTTTTAAATATATTTCCTATGGTATAATCCACAACTCCTCGTGAAGACTACATCAAATGACATTTTTTCCTAGGATTCCAACATGGGAATTAAATACATTCACAAATTGAAGAACCAGTTGACATGTAACCACTGCTTAAGTTTAATTAATTAAAATCATGTTTGATTCACAGTTTCATGAATGTTCAATGAAATTATATAACACTTTAAATATATTATAAAAGTAACATTCAAATGAATTTAAAAATAATCCAATGAATATAGAATATCGAAAAACATTGTTTAAATGTTATATAAACAATATTGTTTAAGGATTACCTACGAGTGCATGTTGGCTCTTTAATTCATGAATTTACCCAATCTCAAAACTTTTGAGTTATGAACCCCATCACTTTGGGAGCTCATAACTGCAATTGGATCAATCTGAAATGCAAAATTATAGTCCTTGAAAAGAGTTTCCAACAACATATTGAACACTTTTAAAAACAAAATGATTTGATCCCCTTATCACATGTTTAAATTAATCCATTATGAGTCAAATTACCAATTTGACTATTGAATTTTTCAAATTGCCACAACTTGTCTTTTAGATCTTCAAATTGAAAGTGCAACCTCAATTTAAATATTTATGTTTCAAGAACTTTTTGAAGGTGTTAAAAAAACATAGTTTGAACAAGGTTTGATTCCCCAAACCTATGTATTCCAAAGTTTTGGGATAACTTGGGATCCTCAACACCCAAAATGGGAATTTGATTAGGAATGTTGGGATTCATTTTTTTGCATTTTCTCACACTTATGGAAATTTGCTTGCTTCACAAGACATTCTTTTGGCCTACTTACCTTGTCGTGCCCCAATTTTGGTTATGAACCCAAACCTAAAGTTATGACAATGAAGACCCTAGATTCCCAAAATTAAAAAGGTTGGCACATAGAGCACCACATTAAATATGTCCAGTGAATATAAAAGCATGATTGAAGACCATGGCAAGATCCTTATGCTAGAATAAATAAATAAAACACAATGAAGTGTCAGTGCAAGGACTTCAAGTTTGAGAGTAAGAATAGAAATCCATGAAGAGCATAGTGATGAGTACTTTGAGTGGAGATCACAATGAACACCAATGACCTTGGGCTAAATAACAAGAACAAATGATCATGAAAAAATCACAATAAATGCCTTACGAGGAATAGAATACCATGATGAACACCAATTGAAAACCTCATGTTTGATATTAAGAAAAAATGACCATGAAAAGCAACACAATGAGAAACTCAAGTGGAACAAAAGACCATGATGAAGACCTCAAGTTGGAAAATGAGAATAGAAGACCATGTGGCATGGCAAGGACAACAAGCTTCAAAGCTATGGTGAGTCACAATAGGAGGTTGGAAGGGGGTGAACATGAGCTTGCCCTTGTCCCCATGTGGTGTCATGGTTGTTGTTAAATTAGGCTAAAATTTGAACAATCATGGTTTTAAAATCATAGTGTGTGTATGATGAATCAACATTTTTTTATTTTTGAAAAACAAATATGGGTTGCGTACAAATATGAACATTCAAATATCCATAAATGTTAAGTAGAGCAATTGAACCATGTTGGTAGTGGGATAAATGTTGTCCATGTGTGAATGTTCAATTATAGGAGGGCATTTGTGCTACAAGTGAAATCACAACCATTCAAAAGAAATAATTTAAAACTTAGGATCCCCCTACTTGATATCTTGGACTTATTTTTTACTTAATTGGAAATATATAAATGGTTATAGGTGCACAAACAAAGCTCGATGTATTAATGACTTTTGAATCGAGGTGAAAGCGTGGTAAAGTATACACAAAAAATAGTGTAGTCGACAAAATATTGGGGTTCCTAAATAAAAAGACTAATGAGTAAATGATTTTATGGGGATAATAATATTTTATGGGGTATATTAATTATTAACTCTTGTATGCATGGATTTCAAAAGCTAAATTGTTATAATCATGTTTTTAAAAATTATTTGCAAGTACTTGAATTGGACATAAAAATTTGTGGTAGTTTGAAAAATAAATTTCAAGTGTTTGAAAATAGGTGAAATACTTTTGCAAGTTTTTGAATTTTTTTCAAGCACTTCAATATTGATGTGGTGAACATTTTGATATAAATTTGTTGGTTAATGGAGTGTTTTCATAGTTAAAATAATCCCCAACTTTTAAAAATGACATAATTTTTGGGGATACATTTGGGGCATTTTTTAAAGTCCAAATGATATGACACAAATTGCTTTGAAAAACTAAAGGGATACTAGAGATGCTTGTGAAAAAAACTAAAAGTTTCATATGTTTTGAAATGCTAGAGGAAGGTTAGATGTTTGAAAAACTATTTTTTTGGCGTTTTGAAGCAGAAAACAAAGTAACAATTATGTACAAAATATTTTGTTTGCACCCACCCCTGGGTCAAATGTAAGTTCTTTGTGCACACAAATTGTTTGAATGTTTAAACATTCATTCAATGACCAACTTACCTTAATTGGTCATTGTTTTGTTTTACCAAGATGATCAATGATATGAAACATCAAAAGAATATGCAGATGCCTCCTATAATGATCCTTTGAATGGTTGAAAAGAGAAAAAATGATCGGGGAATTACATTTGTGTTGTAATTAAGTTTTGTTATTAATTATTACTAGCAAAATGTTTAGCAACCTTTACATGCATCTTCACTTAATAGTAATATAATGGCTTATACATAACATTTATGCATGTATTTAAATGGTTTTTCATTTTGTAGAATTTAGTTGTTTGTGTTTATGGGTGTGGATGGGGAGTAAATTAACACTCCATGTTGGATGTGGTAAACATAAGTAGAGCCCCAAATAAGGGATGTGTGTGGAAATACTCTTATTAATCTTTAATAGGTTTCATTTTTCAAACTCACAATTATATTATTAAGGAAATTAGTTGGTTTTATTTAATAATGTTGAAATATCCCAAACCACATCGACCCCCATCATGCTATTGGTATCATTGAAAAATCTTCAAATAGTAGGGTTGCATCGAAAATGGCTTCATACTATTTAGACCATTGGTGTAGAAGTTATTGAATAATGAAAAACATTTCAGTAAAATAAAAATATAAAAATATAAAAAAAATTGGGCATTCTCTTGATATTTTTGGAAAGCCCTTGAGGAGGGTTCCATGGAGGCAATTTTGTAAATTTTACTTTTAAGATGTGGGAGATCTTGAATTTTGAATTAATTTTGTCATTGGAAATAAAATAAATAAATTTAGAATAAATTTAATGAAAATTTTAATTTCAGATTTAGGTTAAAGAAGGTGTACAATTTACCTTTTCAAAATTCATGTAATATTACAATTTGTGCTCAACAACATGTCCCACATTAGTTTAGATCTAGATGAAAGATGTACATGCAATTTGAGTTTTGGATGTGCGCATGCATGTGGCCTTGGTTGAATGAGCCCATACATTGGCACCATGGCAAAAACCCTTATTTTTTGGGGGTTGATTCTAAACATTATAAATATTCCATCCCTAGACTAAATTAAGGTCTCTAAGTCAAAATTTAATATTTTCCTAGGTCGAGTATGAGTTTAAAATGGTGGCAGGTGGGAGAAAAAGTTGTTGACTCCCAAAGACATAGCAACTCCAAGCAAGCAAAACAAGTTGTGTTATACGCAATGGCCTTGCCATTAATTTAATATCAACAATTGATATTGTATGATAAATTGGTCATAGCGAGGGGAAAATAAAAAATAAAAAATATTTTAATGTACACTATCATGTTGTAAAAGAAAAATTGTCACGATTTTTAAAAAATAATTTAACATCACATTGGTTATGAGAAAGCTAAAAATGATATCACATTAAATGATGGCATGTTCTACTAACCTATCTAATTTATTTTTAAAATGTTACCAAACCAAAACCAATAGGGAAATGTTCCAACATGATTTTCAATTTTTTGCAAATCTAATGATTTTTTTCTCCCAAAAAAAAAAAAGATCAAATATTCCCCTTTCATATTTATTTTTCACATTCCTGCAAAATTTCAAACCCAAAAAAAAACCTAGTCTTGACATGTGTATTTGAGTGTTTCCAATCACATTGTCACATTTTGAAAGAATTACATGAATTTTTGCATATGATGGGTGCCATAACTATTTTTGAAAAAAATTAAATTATGTTTAATGTTGTGGATTATGGATTGGTGACAAAATCACTTGGAGATGGGAGGCACATTTGAGGAGGTGGCAAAGAAAACAAATTGTCAAAAGATGAATGTGAATTTTTAACAACCAAATTATTAGGATGAATCATCTCGCCTAGTTTCTAGGGGGCAAAATCCCTTGAAGCTACTATACTCTATAATGATTCTCAACACAATATCCAATAAAAGCCCACATGACATCACCCCCATCCTTGGTATGATATCCTCTTCACATGTATGGAAACAACAAACAAACAAACAAAGACTTGGGTATTATAGGAAAGAGGTGGGGGGCAAAACTAGAAAGAGCCAAACAATTGGATAACTGAAGGCCACGTGAAATCTAGGGAGCACACACTCCATTCTTCTTGTGCACATCCAACTACCCTAATTTTAGACTATACCTACAATACTAATGGCCTTCTCATTCACCCAAGGTGATTTCATTTTTTTCATTTTAAAAATAAATATTTTCCTAAAAAAAAAAAAGTTATAAATGTTTTGGGTATGCAAAAGATTGAAAAAAAATTGTGACAAATAAGAAAAAAAAACTACCAACTTCTTTCCATGTGGGTGTTTTTTCTAAGCTCATATTTTATATTCATTATAATGTAAATTTGGAATGGGCCCACCCTTGCCAATCATATTGGGTGCATCACCTATCTCGCCCTAATGGGAAACACTAAATATCCCTCCCCAAATATGTCAGCCAATAAATGGCACCAGACAAAAGCTCATTGGGGGGGGGGGGGGGGGGGGGGTTTAGTGTCTTTCCTAGGGGGGGAGCCTAGTGCCCTCCCACACAAAATGGGCATGGGCTTGACCATATTCCATACTATGTAATGT